>Ga0315298_1002320_pt1 | contig 32531 bp, 34 predicted proteins | sample WHS_1_MG_FD_203077 | JGI IMG/M metagenome (GOLD analysis project Ga0315298, IMG submission 203077) | Extremophilic microbial mat communities from Washburn Hot Springs, YNP, Wyoming, USA - WHS_1_MG | ecosystem: Environmental > Aquatic > Thermal springs > Hot (42-90C) | place: USA: Wyoming... | reverse complement strand
GTGTCAACATCTATTTATTTACAGATAAGTTCTAAGGCGATTCCGACTCGCAGGCCGGAATGACAAAAGACTTGGAAGATGACGAGACTGAATATCACAGGCCTGTTCAGGGAGAATCGCTTACACCGCGTTATTCCCGCTCCACGATCAGGTCGAGTGTAACGTTAAGAATGCGGTTTATCAAACTGCGGGAATCGTCTTTTTCATAAGGATGGACATCTCCGTATTTCATATTTAAAGTTGATCAAGTATACTTCAAAGTCTTATGAGATCAACTTCTTTAACTCATTGGCGAATTTATCAAAATTATCGGTTGAAAAACGATAAATTGGTCCATTGCCTCCACCCTTTGCCCCGACGGATCTTGCGATATCCAGTATTTTTGCACGATCGTATCCCGGAAGACATAAGATAAGGTTGTTTGTTCCATTTATTCTTATCACGTAAGGTATATCCTGCTTTGATCTCGTGAGAAATGATGCAACTGATTCATCCAAATCGACGATCTGGGCTGGCTTTAATTCCCTCGCTGCATATACAGCGATTTCTTCTGACAATCGTTTTAAAAGAGAATTTTTTTCCTTTGATTCTTCCAAACATTTTTGTATTCTTAACTTTAGGTCAATCCAAGAAGCATCAAAAAGTTTTGCGCTTTCATTTATCATTTTAGATCTCAAAGTGTAATCTCTAAGAGCCCTGAATCCAGCAACGAACCAAACTCTTACAAGCCCACCCTTTACCCTTTCTGAATGTGTTATCTTTATGATGCCTATTTCTCCGGTGGAAGAAACGTGAAAGCCACCACATGCATTTAAATCAAAGTTGTCTATCTTTATAAGTCTTATATTTCCACTTTTAAGAGCCTTTTCAGAAAGATCTTTTCTGAGATCGTATTTTAACGCTTCATCGGGGCTTACGATCATCTCCTCAACACCGAAATTCGAAAACACTATTTCATTTGAAAATTCTTCGATTTTTTCTATGTCAAATGGTTTATCAAGATCAATTGTGGTATCTTCTTCTCCCATATGAAAACCGACTGTCTTTGCACCGTACATTTTTTCTATCGCTGCGGATATTATGTGCTGGGCTGTGTGTTGCCGGGCAATTTCGGATCTTCTTTTCATGTCTATTGTGATTTTAACATCAGAATTTATCTCAAGAGATCTATCAACTTCTATCATGTCAGAGACATACAAAACAGATGCCTCACCTATAAAACCACGATCTCCTATTTGACCACCCGCACCATCTTCATAAAATGGATTTGGTTCGAGTTCAACGAAATGGCGATTGTTTTTGTAAATGTAATTTTTTACTTTTGCATTTTCAATTTCGGGCTTTTTGAAATACATTTGACACCTCCATCACGAGAAATCCATCGCAACGTCTTTAAAATGATTGATTTTTCCATCTTTTGAAATTGCGATAACGTCAATTCTGTAACTTTCGGATTTAAAGTCTCCGTGAATTTTTATGAAAGCATTTGCCGTACGTGAAATTTTTTCGAATTTTTTTTGGTTAACCCTTAGGTAAGCATCGTCAGATCCGTATTTCACTTCAACAAAAACAAGCGTCTTTTTATCGATTGCTATTATGTCGATTTCTCCGAGTCTTGTCCTAAAATTTCGCTTTAGAATTTTGTAGTGTTGAGAATTTAAATACTCAGATGCTATATCTTCTCCGATTTTCCCATCATTTTGCATATATCGATGGAATCAAAACAAGATCACCTTTAAGGTGTGGAACAAGTTTTAAAATTTGAGATGGATCTTGTTGATCTGATCTGTCTTCTCTTGGAATCATTGGATCTTCCATAGGTGTAAAAATTGGTTCGTATCCACTTACGTCAACTTCGTCCAAAAGTTTCATGTATTCGAGAATTTCATTCATATCCGTTTTCATCTTTTCTATTTCTGAACTTTTCAGTTTTAATTTTGAAAGGTTTTCAAGATGATCTATGAGTTCATCGTTGATCTCCATTTTTACCTCCTTATCAAGGGTATAAGTATATAATATCACAAGGAAGGTGATAAGATGAAAGCACTTAAAGAACTTATGGAACTTTGTCGTATTCCTGGTATTTCTGGCAGAGAAGAGAAAGTGCGAGAAAAAATAATTGAAATGACCCATGGTTATAACCATGAAATTGATGATTTAGGAAATCTCATCGTGGAGGTGGGAGAAGGCGAACCCATAATGGTTATGGCCCATATGGATGAGATAGGTTTTTTCATCTCGAACATACGCAACGATGGAAAATTGGTCATTCGAAAAATCGGCGGCATTTCCGATGAGTTGCTTCCGGGAAGACATGTTGATGTCATCACATCCGCGGGAAGGATAGACGGGGTGATCGGAAGTATCCCACCCCATCTTCAAAAAGATGGCCTTTCTTTCGAACCGGTTGTAGATGTTGGATCAAATAGTCCATCAGAAGTTATGCAAATGGGTATAAAAGTACTTGATTTTGTGGTCTTTAAAAAGCATGAATCATTTTTAAACGATCGATTTGTATCAGTAAGGGCTCTTGATGATAGGGCAGGATGCTATGCTTTGGTTGAAACCTTGAAAAGGATAAACCCAAAAAAGCATGTCATTTTTGCATGGACCGTTCAGGAAGAGATCGGTCTTAAGGGGTCAAAGGCTCTTTCGGAAAGATACAGACCATCTAAAGTCTATGCGATAGATGCTTTTGCATGTTGCTCGAATATGAATGATAACGTGAAACCGGGATTAGGGCCTGTCTTGAGGATGATCGATAATTCTGCCGTGGCTTCTTTCGAGGAGATGGATCATCTTTTACAAATTGCACGATCGTCAAATCTACCTCTTCAGTTGGGCACAACTGGTGGAGGGACGGATGGAAGTGTTTTCATTGAAAAAGGCCTTAAAATGGTTCCCATCACTTTTGCTTTGAAGTACATGCATTCAGAAGTTGAAATGATGAGTGTTTCCGATCTTGAAAATCTTATAAAGCTGCTTGTGACAATCATCGAAGAAAACTGATTGTGCTAAAATATGATAAATCGGAGGTGAAATATGTTAGTTTACGGTCATAGAGGATACAGCGCAAAATATCCTGAAAATACTTTGCTTGCTTTTCAGAAGGCCATTGAATATGGAGCGGATGGAATAGAATTGGATGTTCATCTCACAAAAGATAAGAAAATTGTCGTATGTCACGATGAAACGATAGATAGGACTTTTAATGGGGAAGGCCTCATTTCCGAGATGACTTTGGAAGAACTCAGAAAATACAACTCTCATGGTCAAAAAATTCCAACGCTCGATGAGGTTTTCGATCTGATAGGTCCTGTTTTTAGGATAAACGTTGAACTTAAAACGGATGTCATAGATTCGGATGAGCTTGTCGAAAAGACTGTGAAATTTATCAAAACAAGAAATCCAGATAGGGTTCTTGTTTCTTCTTTCAATCATAAAAGTATTTCTTATGCAAGGAAACTCGATCAAAATTTGAAATTAGGCTTTCTTTTCGATAAAAACCATATAGATAAAATTTCAGAGATAAAAAAGAAAAGTGTTGAACTTGGTATCTTTTCTTACAATCTCCCCGTCTACGCAAAGGATTTGAAAGAGATGGATGATATCATTGAGTTTGGAAAAGATAAAGGTATAAAGATAATCTTTTGGACGGTTAACGATAAAGCAGAAATGGAATATGCCATCGAGAAAGAGGCTTATATGGTCATAACAAACGAAGTTGAACTTATTAAAAATATCTTGAAAGAAAGATTAGAATCATGAGCCTTAATTCTCTTCGGTGATCATGTGAAAAGCAGTTATTTTCATCTTTATCACCTGTTTTCCAATAATTTTTCGATACTTTCTTATTTACTCACATCGGCCATAAACTCTATTGCCGCAAAATGGGGTTTGCCTTTTTCAACGATAGGCATTATAAATTTCGTTGGAGCGTTGTCTTACATAACGGCAAGTCTTTTGTTTGGAAGGATGGGAGATCGTTTTGGTCAAAAAAAATTGTTGATATTTGCCACGATGATCTTCGGCGTTTTTAACGTTTTAGGATTCTTTTGGTCTAACATCGCAGAACTTTTTATTTTCGGAATAGGTCTTAATTTCTTTTTCGGAACATTTTTCCCACAGATAGAAGGGTTGCTTTCGAAAAGAGAAAGGCAAATCGGAGTTGATCCGGCGGTCACCATAAACAGATTTACGCTCTCTTGGAGTACGGGAAATATAATAGGCATGGCTTTGGGTCCTTTTTTGATAGTCAGATATCCTTACATTACTTTCGGATATGGAATCATCTTGAGTTTTGTTGCTTCCTACATCTTAAGACGTGATTTTAAGAAACACGGTGAATCCATCAATTTTATGCCAGTCAACAGCCTCAAAATTCCATCCAAACCTATAGATTTTCCCAAAATAGGTCTTTACAGAAAGGTTTACAGATTGACTCTGTTTTTATCAGGTCTTATTTATTCAGCGGTGCTTTCACTTTTTCCAAAAGTCATAAGTATGAATGGCCTGCCAATAGGACTTAGCGGTTTTTTGATAGTGGGTGCAAACATAGGTGTTTTAATGACCTTTTTGATACTTGGAAGGTTCAAAATTTGGGTTGCTAATCCAAAGATATCGATGATTTTCATGGTGGTTTTCCCAATAACCGTTTTCCTTATATTCATGCCCATTTCTTCTCTTATCTTTTTCCTTATTTCTTTGTTTGCCGGCATGAGTTACGCGATTCCTTACACTTATGCGATATTTTACGGTCTTAATTCTCAGGATGAAGATGAAGGAAAACAGGGTGGCTTTCATGAAGCAATAATAGGTATGATCTTTGGCATTGGACCTCTGCTTGGTGGTGTGGCAATCCAAGTCGCAAATGGTTTAACAGGTCTTGGAATAATGGCATTCATAATTCTTGGCGCAATTGCGTCTGTTCAAATATGGTTTGTAAGAAAAATTCATGCAAAGCAGGTGATATTATGAAGATATTCGATATTGTTTTATTACTTGGACTACCGGCGTCAGGCAAGTCTGAAATAAGAAGGCTTATGGCAAGCATGTCAGATCAAGAATTGGAAAAAGATTTTCATATTGGGAAAACAATAGACATGGATGATTTTCCATACGTCTTTATCATGCGGAAGATAGATGAATCCTTGGAAAAAATAAATCAGCCAAGACTTTTCTATTTTTCGGATGAAAAACCATTCATCGATCCGAGAGATTGGTTGACGCTTGTGCATTTACTTAACGAAGATTATCGGGATTTGAAACAAAAGAACATGTTCAAAGATGAATTACCGTCGCATTTTGTGATGAAAAGAATAGATATGGCCGCCCAAAAGGTGGGAATTCAACCGAGATTTCAAAAATTAAGAAAAGATATCCTAAATCAAATTTCTAAATCCATTGAAAAAGATGCCAAAGGCCTGCTTGAAGAAAAGTACAAATCATACCCTGAGACATTTGAAGGGAAGACCATAATGATAGAATTTGCAAGAGGTGGTTCAGACGGTTCAAAGATGCCGCTTGATTTTCCATTTGGATACGCTCATTCTCTTGCGCAACTTGATGATGATATTCTCCGGAAGGCCGTCATATTTTATAACTGGGTGACTCCGGCAGAGTCAAGAAGAAAAAATTCAGAGAGGGCTAATCCGGATGATCCAGGATCTATTTTGCATCATGGTGTTCCGATAGAGGTCATGTTAAAAGAATATGGTACAGATGATATCTTCTGGCTCGAAAAAACATCTGAAAAATCAAATACGGTGACGGTCATCAAGGATTCAAAGAAATTTTTGATTCCGTTGGGCGTTTTCGATAACGGATCTGACAGAACGACATTTTTAAGATCGGATTCAGATCTTTGGGATAAAAACAAAGTAGAAGAAATAAAGCAAGCACTTAAATCAACCTTTGATCTGCTCTTTCAAATTCAAAAAGGTTAAAGGTTTTTCGCGTGCCTTTTTTGCCGAACGCGTCACCATTTTTATACTTGATCAACTTTAAATATGAAGTATCGTTGGCTCCGGCATTCGCCTTTCGCGACAGCAAATAAGTATTTGCCATTTACCGCTTACTTCTCACTATTCACTGCGTTTTCTACGCCCTACCTGCCATGAGCCACGTGCTACGTGCTGTTCATTCATTTCACTTTTAAAAGATGCTTAGTATAATTCACTTGAATTGATTGACGAAGTTCAGTTGAAGATTTGCTACTTGATTTTTCAGTTCTTTAATTTCACCCTCATCGAATTTATTTTCCAACGCTTCAGTCATCTTTTCAGCCAAATCTATAAGCATTTTAGCGTCTTCTTTTGATTTATGGAACTCGCCGTCAGTATCTCTTATCAAACCAAGCGATATCCATGCTTTTTCTTCGATGATTCCAAAAGCAAAGGTTACAAGTTCTTTGGGAGAAAGATAAATTTGTTTCTCTTCATTAGAATTGAAGTTTTTATTTTCCTCTTCTGACATTTTTTCCCTCCGTGAATTTATGCTATACCAAACCAAAATTCGATGTCCTCGCTACACAACGTCGGCCACCTTGAGGCATCATGTCCCTTGCCAAACTCAAATTTGTGTTTCACTTTTAAAAGAGGTTTAGTATCTCATGATGTGCGTCAAGATTACAATAAATATTGCAAAACTGTCATTCCCAACTTGATTGGGAATCTCCCTTACAAAAAAAGGCGATCCCCGCAGTTTGATAAACCATATCCTTAACGTCACCCTCGACCTGATCGAAGAGAATGACACTAAGAAAAGCCTTCTTCATTTGTCATTCCGGCCTGCGAGGCGGAATCGCATTTGAAACCTTAAAGGCGATTCCCGATGTATCGGGAATGACAATGTGAGTGATTCCCGTAATTTGATAAATCATATCCTTAACGTCATCCCTGACCTGATCGGAGAGAATGACACTAAGACAAGCATTCTTCATTTGTCATTCCGGCCTGCGAGCCGGAATCGCCTTGGAACTTATTCGCAAATATTTCATGAATGCACATATTCTAATTCCAATGTGGTCGGCTTTTCAATAAAAAACTTACTTGTCAAAGAACTTTAAATCTATTCTTAACATTTGCTGTTACATTCACACACATCATAAGTTAGTATAATTATATCATTAACTTTTTCAGAAAACTCTGAATTTCAATTTCGCATATTCAAATATGACTTTTCAAAGATCACATTTACAACTTCACATCTTTGACGTAAAAGATCATTTTACCCATCTTTTGCGAATTTTGCAAAAGGAAGAAAAACTATCAAAAATATTCCAAGTGATATCCATGCAATGGTAAAAGAAAATTTTGAGGCGGTGAATGTAAACAAATATGGTGCCACGGAACCAACAGAAATCTGAATTGAATTTATAAGTGCAATTGAAAGTGGCAAAAGGCGCTCCGGTATTTCTCTGTATCCTGCCGGAATTGCGTAAAGTACCGAAAATATTCCTGCTGATAGCAAACCAAGTAACGTCGTGTAAATCCATATCGTGATACCGTTTGTGAGGAAAATAGTCGATATGAGAAAGCACATAACGAGAGAAAGTAATATCATAAAATTTTTTCTTCCCTTTAATTTATCCGATACCATGCCTATTAAAGGACCACCAAAAGCTCCGGCAATTAAAGTAAGCGAAGAAACAAGTCCAGCAAGATCTCCGTTCATTCCACGCGTTTTTACAAGATATGGACTTAAAAATTGTGCCGATGCGAAAAAGGCACCCCAAAATCCGGCAAGGCTAAGGCCAATAAACCATACATCTTTATTTCCGATAACCTTTTTCCATTCGATTTTCTCTTTTTTTAGAGAATCTGGAGGAAGTAAAGCATGGTTTTCTATCGTTATGGCAATGCCTATAATACCTCCTAAAATAAGGGCCCATCGCCATCCGACCAGAATTGCTATCGAATTCCAAACGGCAATGCCTATCCCAGCACCAAAGTTAAAGGCTCCATTATAGAAACCCATTGCGAGACCTTTACTTTTATCCGAAAAGACGTTTTTTATTATACCCAGAGCTGGTGAGAAATACATTGCAGCTCCAACACCCACAAGAAATCTGAAGATCATTATAGATGAAAGGTTCCAGCTTAATCCAGATAAAATAGACATCACCGAAAGTAAATACATTCCCAAGATTGCAACGCGTTTATTCCCCACTTTGGCTGCAAGGAGACCAGACGGTATTTGGAATATGCCGGCTCCGATCAAAAAAGATGTTGGGATTTCCCCCAACTTTGAAAGCGGAATAGCCAAAGAAGACTCTATAAAAATGTAGAGTGGGGATATGTTGTACCAATTTAGCGCGTATACTGCTCTTGAAGAAATCAACGATGTAAAATCAAGCAAAGTTTTTTTATTCATTCTTTGAATATATTCTCACATCGAATGTCATCCTGTCAAGCATTTACTTTAAAGTTTTAGCCGGATTTATTTATTCACCTCTTCAATTGCAACCTCAAGGTCTTCAGTCTTATGCCCTGCTTTAAGTGCAAAAAAGTAAATTACAAGATAAACTCCTATCATCAAGATCGTATCCCACGGAAATGGTATGACTGTGTGCATTCCAAATGCACCAAAATAAGATACAAGTTCTGTTACAAAAAACATTCCAAATAGCCAGTATGAACTTGTGAAGAGTATTTTATATTTCTCTGAAACTTTTGATGCCGTAAGCATTGTAAATGCGAACCAAACAATGGCCATCAAAACCAGTCCAATTAAGAAAAACTCCGTTTTTGTGTTCATTGACTCTTTGGAAGCAGGATAAAGTACAAATAGGTAATTGAAAACAAGAACGAAGCCAGTCAATATAAACTCAACGATGCCAACGGTGTAAGCGAATTTTTTGGGAAGATCGAGTTTTCTTGGCGCGTACAAAAGATAAAAAACAGGTATGCCAAGCAAAACGGTGTAGAAAACCATCGTAAGCGTTGAAATGCCCGACCAGTACATTATCAGTGCACCTGCGACAAAACCTATTGGAGCTATCAAAGAGGCATAAGGCAATTTAAATGGCCTATAAAGATTTGGAACATGTTTTCTGAAAGTCATGAGCATGATAGGACCCATCAAATAAGTTAGAACCATTGAACTCGATATGAATCCTATAAAAAGGTACCATGACGGAAATGGAAGGAAAAAGATCATGCCAAGTAATGTTGCGGTTATAAGCGCGATGTAAGGAATTTTTGTCTTTTTATGTATTTTGAGCAAAGAAACAGGATAATATCCATCTGCGGCTATACCATACAGTGTACGTGCGCTGCTGCCAGAATATATCCATCCGGTTCCGGCAGGCGAAACGAAAGCGCTTATGAGCAGAAAGTAAGCAAAGGCGCCCAAAAGTGCTATATTCGCATCTTGCAATTCCGTAAAATAAGGCGCAGAACTGAGAGAACTGGTTGTAAGAGTAGACCAGTTAACCCCGGTAGGCCATTTCAGGGCTCCAACGAAAGCAATTTCCAACATGGTGTATAAAACTATGGCTACCACGATAGATAAAATAGTTGCTATCGGTATATCTCGTTGAGGATTTTTTGCTTCACCGCCAAAATTCAATGCTTGTCTGAAACCGAGGAAAGAAAATACTATACCGGTAGTGGGAATGGCATAAAAGATACTGCCAATTCCTGTTGGGAAAAAGCCTCCATGATTTACAAAATTTGATTTGTTGAGTACAAAAAACAGGAAAGCAAAAGTAAAAACTGGGATTATGAATTTGATCCACGTCATAGCCGTGTTGAATTTGGCAAGAAATCTTATTCCAAACCAGTTGATGAAGAAAAAAGCGATCAGCATAAGCACACCGTAGAATATACCAAGAGGTGTCAAAACAGATACACCACCTACCGTATGAAAAATGCCCTTTACGTAAGTCGAGGCGTAAGAAAGAATAGCCTCTGATTCAACCGCTGGAACTGTTAATGCTCCAAGTAGATATGCCCACCCCATTATATATCCGACATACCCTCCATAAGCGTAGTGTGGATATCGAACTATGCTTCCACTTTTTGGCAAAGCACTTGTTATCTCAGCAAATGTAAGTGCTATGAAAAGCACTATGCCTCCACCTATTACCCATGAAATTATAGAAGCAGGACCAGCGACACCCGCAGCAGCTATGCCTCCCAACAGCCATCCAGATCCGACTATCCCACCCAACGATAAAAAGAAAAGATCTTGGAGTGTAAGAGATTTTTTGAGTTGTTTGTCAGATTCACGTGCGATTTCTTCCGCAGTTTCTTTCTTGTTAGTACTGACTTTTGCCAATTAGAACACCTCCAAAATAATAATGTTGCGCTAATTATAATAAATAATCTAAACTTTTAAGTTATCAAAGTATATTTTTTTATTTACAATTTGTATTTTCCTTAATTTATTAAACAATATATTGTGCATTTATATCGACATATTGAATCATTTTTTCAATAGGTGTATACTTTTAGGTTAACGAGTTCAAAAAGAAGGGGAAGCACTTGTTACGAGACACTTTGATGATAGCAACTGCCATGCTTTTGGGGTGGTCTTTAGGATACAACAACATGGCAACAATTTTTGGTCCTCTTGTAATTTCAGATATAATCAAATATAGAACTGCCACAATAATTGGTGCTATTTTTATATTTATCGGAGCATTTTTGGGGGGAAATGCTGGCATCTCTACCATGAATTCCATAACACATGTTACCTTTGACGTTGCGGTTAGTTCAGCACTTGGTACGGCAATAGTGGTTTTGATAATGACTCACTATTCTTTGCCAACATCTATAACGCAGGGGATAGTAGGTGCGCTTGTCGGCGCAGGTCTTATAGAAGGCGGCATAAATTGGTGGATCGTAGATAAAGTTGCCATTTCTTGGCTGATAACACCTTTTGGTGCACTTGCGATAGCCTACGGCTCTTATTTTGTTGTATCTATTTTTTACAATCGATTAAGATCCATAAGGTTAAGGGGCACAATGGTCAGACTTATGTCTTTTGGATTTAGCATATACGCTTCATATTCACTTGGAGCCAATAATCTTGCAAATATAACAGGTCCATTTGTTGGTAACAACCTTTTTGGAAGAGATGAGGCTCTGATCATCGGTGGTCTTGCTATGGCCATTGGATTTTTGACAGCAAGCAAAAAAGTGATATACACCGTTGGACGAGACATAACAACTATGGAATCTTTTGATTCGGCAATTTCCATTTTTGGAGAGGGTACATCTCTTTTGATCTTTTCGTTTCTTGGAATTCCGATATCAAGTGCACAGGCATCGGTTGGATCAACGGCAGGAGTTGGATTCGTTAAGGGAATAAAAACGGTCAGTTTAAAGACAATCCTTAAAATTGTCATAGGATGGCTAATTACTCCTTTCATAACGGGGACAATTGCTGTTATAATATACATGATAATGAAGATTTGGGGGTAAAAGATGTCTTTGGTATTTGGTAAAAAGGAAAACGAAGTTATAAAACTTTTCAACGATCATCTTCAAATGGTTGGTAATGTTGTAGATGAGACTTTCAAGATAATAAAATTATCCTGTGATGAAGATTGTTCGGATATCGTTAAAAATGTCAGGCAAAAGGAAAGCGAAGCAGATTCTATAAGAAGAAACGCTGAAACGATGATGTATTCTGGAGCCTTTCTTGCCCAATCAAGAGGCGATATGTTAGGTCTCATAGAAGCCGTAGATAAAGTTGCCAACAAAGCTGAAACCGTTGCAGATGTTATTTACCTTCAGAGTTTGAAAATACCTGATTCTTTAAGGGACAAATACATAAAAGAATATGAATGTTCTGTAGAAGCTTTTAAAGCTTTATCTGTTGCCGTTCAAAATCTTTTTGAAGATATAGATAAAGCAAAAAATGCCGTTCTCGAGGTTGAAAGATGGGAAAATACAGGCGACGGAATTGAAAGGGCTCTTATAAAAGAAGTTTTCAGTTTGAACATTGAACTTGCGAGAAGAATCCAATTAAGGGAACTGGCACTTCAAATAGGGGATATAGCAGACAGAGCCGAAGATGCTTCTGATAGAATAGAAATAGTGATATTAAAGATGAGTGCATAAGACAAAATGGGAGATAAAAAGTTTTTCAATCATTTCGAAAAATAAATGAACTTGCCGAGAGCAAAGGGTTGAATTTTAACCCAAGTGCTTTAGGTTATAGATAGAAGTATTTTGGAGAAAATCCAAAAAAGGAGAGTGAAAGATTTGAGAAAAGTAGCTGTGTTTTTTATTTTTGCTGTTTTTGCATCTTTAGCGATATTTGCCGCAGGTGCAACGCCAACAACCCTTTCAACCGCAACTATTCTGGGTACGCCTTCAACAACGACAGTTGTCGCACTTGTGAATGGACAACCAATATACTCTAACATACTTGATATGGCTGCCAATGTTTCTCCGACCTTAAGCCAACTTAAAAACATAAATCCACAGATGTACAATTACATGACGACTACTAAGGATGGTTTTGATTTTCTTTCCGCTTATGATAAGAGTGTGTTGAACAATCTTGTTGATTCCGTTCTTATGGAGCAGATAGCCCAGAAAAATTACAACATAGTTGTGACGGATGCCCAAGCAATGGCCCAGGTTAAGGCTCAAGTTGCCCAGATGCTTTCGTCTTACGGACTTACCGAAGATCAATTTTCGCAGTATTTGCAATCACAGGGATATGGAGACATAAATCAGTTTGAACAAAATTCTCTTTTCACGATGAAATTTTCTATGACCCTTGATCAACTTAAGAAAGTTGTCACATCATCAGCAACGGTTACAACTGCCGAAGCCCAACAATATTACAACGCCAATATAGCGAATTTTCAAAATCCTCCAGAGATCGATGTTGAGCATATATCTTTGAGCAGTCAATCGACGGCCGCAAGTGTGCTTGCACTTATAAAATCTGGAAAGATAACCTTTGAATCTGCAGCATCGAAGTATTCTCTTGATACGAAAACCAAAAACAACAACGGTGATCTTGGATGGATACCACAATCTGCAAACATGCCAGATTTTGAAACTCAACTCTTTGCTGCTAACATAGGAGATATTATAGGTCCAGTTCAGGTTCAGAGCAGTTGGGAACTTTTCAAAGTTGTTGGCAAAAAGGGCCCTTCAGTTCAGAGCTTTGCCGATGCCCAGTCTAACATAATTCAGCAACTTTTGACTCAAAAGCAGTCACAGATATGGTCCAATTGGTTGAAAAATGTTTTTCAGCCTTTCAAAAATAGCAGTACCATAAAGATCATGTTATGAGGTTTGAAGATGGAATTGGTTAAAAAAGAAGAGGTGCTTGAGGCCCTCAAGGGAGTCATAGATCCGGAAATAGGTCTTGACGTTGTCTCTCTGGGTCTCGTTTACGGAGTTGAAGTTTCAAACGAAGGCGATGTTCAGGTTAAAATGACGATGACTTTCATGGGATGTCCGTTGACCGCCATGATAACCGAAGATGCCAAATATGCAATTCAATCTTTAAAGGGAGTCAAATCCGTAAATGTAGAGATCGTGTGGGATCCTCCGTGGACTCCTGATATGATAGATCCTGAAGTGAGGGCAAAACTTGGAATTTGATCTTAAAAATGTTTTGAATTTTTCAACTAAGTATTTAGAAGGTAAATCTTTATCTCCGCGCCTCGACGCGGAGATATTGCTATCTTTTGTGCTTTTAAAGGATAAAGTTTGGATTTATTCGAATTTCGATTTTGAATTGGATGATAAAACAGTTAAAAGATATCAGGAAGTTTTGGATAAAAGATCTCAAGGAATACCGATTCCTTATATAACAGGAAAAAAAGAGTTCATGGGTCTCGAATTTAAAATAACGGATAAGGTACTTGTCCCACGGCCGGAAACAGAGGAACTGGTCGAGAAATTGATATGTGATTCGAATAAACATGGATGGAAAAAATTCCTTGATTTTGGAAGTGGAAGCGGTGTTATAGCGATCTCGATTGCAAAATTTTTACCGAATGCTCAGGTGTGGATTATCGATGCAAATAAAGATGCCTTAGATCTTACGATGGAAAACGCAAAAAGGTTGGACGTTGAAGAAAGAATACATCTTGTGGAAAGCACAAAAGTTGAAGAATTCGAAATAGTCGTTTCTAATCCGCCATATCTTACCAAAAAAGATTGGGAAGATTCAAAGGATTTGCATTTTGAACCTTATGAAGCGCTTGTAGGTGGAGAAGATGGAAATGATTTTTACAGAGAAATCATAGCTACTTACAAACCTCAACGATTTTATTTCGAAATAGCGCATCCTTTTAGAAAATCACTTAAAGAGATTTTTGATAATTTCGGCATGAGTTATCAAATAAAGAAAGATTTATCAGGAAGAGATCGTATCGCTATTCTGGGGCGAAGTTTGTGAAAACGTTGGCAATATTATTCTGAATTCTGAACCTTTTCCAAATTCGCTTGATACTTCTATTTTGCCCTTATGGGCTTCAACTATCATTTTGACTATTGAAAGGCCAAGACCAGTGCCTCCTACTTTTCTCGATCTGGCTTTGTCAACTCTATAAAATCTTTCAAACAAACGCGAAAGGGCATCGGTTGGTATACCGATGCCCGTATCTTTAACCTTTATTTGGCATTCATTTCCGTTTATAGATTCACAACTTACCTCAACGGATTTAATGCCACTTTCTTTTTGGGATGTGTATTTTATCGCGTTATCCGTCAGGTTAAGTACTGCCTGCACAAGTCTATCAAAATCTCCGTAAATGTATATTTCTTTATCACAAGATATCTTAAGTTCGACTTCTACTGAATCGGCCATGGGTTTTACTATTTTAGAAACATAATCGACGATCTTGGAAAGGTTTATACTTTGAAATTCGAATTTAGCCTTTCCCTCCTCCAATTTCTGGAGATCAAGCAGATCATTTATAAGTCTGCTCATTCTTGCGGATTCATTTTCTATAATTTCAAGAAAATGTTTTACCGTTTCTATATCCTTAAAATCATCGTCCAAAAGAGTTTCAGCATAACCATGAATAGATGTCAACGGTGTTTTTAACTCATGCGAAACGTTAGACACGAATTCACGTCTGAAGTTATCAAGTTCTCTTTCACTTGTGATGTCTTTTATAACAACTATGAGAACATGCTCGTTTTCTTTTAAAATCACAGGTATGGCATCACATTTTAAATAACGCCTCTGCGGATAAACAATGGATATTTCCGTTGAATCGTTGGTAAAACCTTTAAGGTTTTTATCTATGAAATTCAACATATCATAATTTTCAAGCACTTCAACGAGTTTTTTACCTTCAAGGGCGCAGTTCTCTATGCCTAAAAAATCACACACCGCAGAGTTGTTGATCGTAACTTTACTCTCTCCATTGACTATCAATATACCATCACTGACATTTTGAAGAATTATTCTCATGTTTTCACGGCTTTTTGTCGCTTCAGAATATCGAGTTTCGAGATTTATTTTCATTTCCTTCAAAACATCTATCATCTTTATGATAGGTATATTTTCTTTCGAATCAGAAATTATACGAGATATACCATTCAATATTCTCAAATTTCTTCTGTGTGAAAAATAAAAAAACAGAAAAAGAGAAAAAAAGAGAATAGAAAGAACTACAAAAAAAATAAGGAAAAATTCCAAAGTTTAGTCCTCACTACCCGGATCTTTAAATTTATAACCTTTTCCTCTTACCGTTAAGATATACTTGGGATTGGATGCGTCCTCTTCTATTTTGGTTCTTAACCTTCTTATATGAACATCGACTGTTCTGGTATCGCCGTAATAATCATATCCCCAAAGGGTGTCAAGAAGTACATCTCTGCTGAACACTTTACCGGAATTTTCGGCCAAAAATCTCAGCAAATCAAATTCAAGTGGTGTTAAACCAACCGATTTACCTCTAACCTTCACCTCATATTTCTCAAGATCTATGTCAAGATCTTTTGCGGCTATCTTCTTTGGCTTTTCTTCCACTTTCGTAAGAGCCTGATCTGTTCTTCTAAAAATGGCTTTTATTCTTGCCAGTAATTCTCTTACGCTGAATGGTTTCGTTATGTAGTCATCTGCACCAAGTTCAAGGCCGAGTACTCTATCGAACTCTTCTCCTTTGGCGGTAAGGAATATGACAGGTTTATCCCTGTTTTTATCTCCGCCTCTTAGAGTTCTTACAAGTTCGAATCCATCCATACCCGGTAGCATAACATCGATGATGAAGAGATCTATTTCCTCTTCCTTTATGATGTCAAGGGCCTTTTCAGCATCGTATGCTTTAAGTACGTCATAACCTTCTTTTTTTAGGTTATAACTTACAAGTTCAACTATTGAAGGTTCATCATCGACGATCAATATACGTTTTTTCAACATCAATTATCCCTCCTTTAAAATTTTTAACTCATCGAATATCGAATTTCTCCAAGAAATATCAATATATCTCCACGTTAAATTACCTTCCCAACTTTTTTCAACGCTTTGCAGGAAACTCATCTTGTGATCTTTTTCTGAAAGCATTTCCGAAAGTTCTTTATTTGCTGTCGATATAACCCATTGTATTCTTGACAATCTGACGCTTTCAAATTTGCTTTTGATTCCATATTTACCCAAAGACGATTTAAGATATCTTTCTCTTTCTTTTAAATCCTTTAAGGAAAACATCTTAAAATTCTCAAAGTCGGTGAATGGCTTGGGTATCAACGGATTCAAACTCACGTAAGGAATGAGGCCATACTCCTTAACCATCCTTGCCATGTCGATTATCCCATCCAGATCTTCCTTTTTCTCGTCCGGTAAACCATAGATGAAATACAACTTAACGCGCTTTAGGCCAGCATCTTTTACATTTTTCACGGCCACCGATATATCTTCAGCAGATAATTCTTTATTTAGTGCATCTCTCATGCGCTGTGTTCCTCCTTCGGGTGCGAGAGTTATTTCTCTGTCTCCCAAAGAAACGAGTATCTTTAAAAGTTCGACAGTTACAGCATCTACCCTTAGCGATGAAACGCTGAGATATTTAACCTTTTCTTTTAACCAAATGAGTAAATCCATCAATTTTGGATAGTCAGAAACGCTTGCACCGATAAGTCCTACCTTGTCAGTATATTTTAGCGCATAAGATATCCTTTTTTCAACTTCATCAACCGGCATAAAGCGAACAATGTTGTATATCTTTGAAGCAACACAAAATGCGCAGTGATGTATGCATCCCCTTTCTATTTCTATCAAATATGTCTTACCGAATGCCCCTTGATCTGAAAGCATAATCGAACTTGCGAACGAATTTGAAAGGTCTCTTACTTTTGAAAGTTTAACGTTTTTTTCACCAATCGGCGGGACAGAGACATCTTCAAATTCGTTCATCTTGTCGAGTATCTCTGTCCAACTGAACCCTTCTTCAAAAAAATGTTTTAGAGACTCAAGCGCACTGACACTTCCTTCTATTTCACCATGAAAGATCAAATCGGCAACATACCAAAAAGAATTAGGGTTAAAAAAGGTCAGTGCTCCTCCAAACACAACCAAAGGATTTCCTTTTCTTTCACGGCTGAGAACTTCAACTTTCAAATTTGAAAAGATATCAAAAATATTTAGGACATCAAGTTCAAACGAAATAGAAAAAGCCCATATCCTAAAGTTACGTAAATTTTTGTTTCCTTCCATCGATCTTATTTCCCCATTTAAATAGAAAAACCTTTCACATGAAAAGCCACACTTCTCAAGTGCCATAAAGGCAGCGTTGAATCCAAGATTCGCTACCGCACTGGCATAATCATTGGGGAAAATTAAGGCTATCGGAATTCCGCCCTTTGCTTTTTGGGCTAAAAACGTTTCAATTATTCTCTCTTGCAACGTCTTTTGTTTTCACACCCGATGATTCGTTTCCGTTATGATCGAGACTAAGCTCGCCCTTTAAAAGTTTATCGAGTTCTTCTCCTTCTATCGTTTCTTTTTCAAGCAATATCGTGGCTATATCGTCGATCTTGTCTCTGTACTTTTTCAAAATATCCATGGCCTTTTTGTAACTTTCCTCGATAATCCTTTTAACCTCGTAATCTATCTTTGATGCTGTTTCTTCACTGTAATTTGGAAGCCTTGCAATTTGTTTGCCGAGAAAAACTTCTCCTTCATCTTCTCCCCATGAAACAGGGCCTATTGTGTCGCTCATGCCGTACTTGCAAACCATATCCTTCGCAAGTTTCGTCGCCACTTCAAGATCGTTTGAAGCCCCTGTGGTTATCTGGTGGAAAACGAGTTCTTCGGCTGCCCTTCCGCCAAGCATTCCAGCAAGCCTGTCTAACATTTCATCCTTGGACATCAAATACCTGTCGCGGGTAGGAAGTTGAAGTGTAAAGCCAAGCGCATGCATTCCTCTGGGCACTATCGAAATTTTGTGAACAGGATCTGCATTTGGAAGAACCGCTCCTACAACGGCATGACCTATTTCATGATAAGCCACGATTCGTCTTTCTTCTTCGCTTACGACCCTTGATTTTCTTTCGGGCCCTGCTATGACTCTATCTATACCTTCTTCAAGTTCATCCATGGTTATTTGCTTTTTCTTTCTTTGTGCCGCAAGCAAAGCCGCTTCATTTATCAAATTTTCCAGATCTGCGCCGACAAAACCCGGCGTTCTTCTTGCAAGTATTTGAACATCAACATTGGGATCTATAGGTTTACCGCGCATATGAACTTTCAATATATCTTCTCGTGCTTTTATGTCTGGTGGATCAAGAAGAATTTTTTTATCGAACCTGCCAGGTCTAAGTAAAGCGCTGTCAAGTATATCTGGTCTGTTAGTTGCCGCCATAACGATAACGGCAGTTTGATTGTCAAATCCATCCATTTCAACAAGCAATTGGTTAAGGGTCTGTTCCCTTTCATCATGTCCTCCTCCGAGTCCAGCACCTCTTTGTCGTCCAACCGCGTCAATTTCATCTATGAAAATTATAGATGGAGAGTTTTGTTTTGCTTGGTTAAACAACTCTCTTACCCTCGATGCTCCAACTCCGACAAAAAGTTCAACGAAATCAGATCCGCTCATATGAAAGAAGGGCACATTAGCCTCTCCTGCAACAGCCCTTGCAAGCAAAGTTTTCCCTGTGCCGGGAGGCCCAACGAGTAAAACTCCTTTTGGCATTCTTGCACCAAGTACGTTAAAAGATCCTGGATCTTTAAGGAAATCCACGACAGACATTAACTCTTCTTTTGCCTCATCAACACCTGCGACATCTTTAAACGTTACCCTTTTGTCTGTCGGTTTGTAAACTTTAGCAGGACTTTTTGTGAAACTAAATGCCTGTGAATTGGCACTGCCCATACGTCTCATCATCCACCACCAGAACAACATCAAAATCACAAGTGGAAGCACGAAGTAAAATATCGCATTTATCCATACGCTCGAATCAGATGCCTGTTTTGCAACAACACTTATTCCTTTTGTAGACATAGTTTCAACAAGAGAATTGCTCGTCAAAAGCCATGGCGCGTAAAGATCGTACAGTGTGCCATTCTTCATTGTGACGGTGGTATTTCCGCTTGAATCAACGACAACAGAAGAAATAGGCGTTGGATCCTGATTCACCATTGATAAGAAATTGGTGAAGCTTATCTGTGTTACGGGATTGGTTGGAGGCCACATAACACGTATGAGCAGGAAAAACATGACTATGATCAAAAAGTAGATCAAAATGGTTCTCCAGTTAGGTCCGGTTTGCTTACTGTAATTTTGCTGTGGCATCAGAAAACGCCTCCTTCCCTAATTAAACTTAGGATACGTCTTGTTTTGCCTGTTATTTTCAAATCATCCGGAAAAGTTATTCCAACAACCCATAATATCTTTCCATCTATTTGAGAAACAACAGGAAAAGTTTTTCTTAATTCATAATAAACATGATGATTTTTCAAGATATCTCTCACCCTTACTTCCTTTTTCATTCCAAAAGGCACAATTTTCTCCGACTCACTTAAAGGTCTTACAACTAAAGGAAATTTTACCTTTTCCGCTTCAAGAGTAACACTGTTTTTGCCATCTCCAAAATCTGTACCTACCATTTTTAACTCCGAATATATCTTAACAGATAATTCCCTTATTTTGACTTCTCCGGGCACCGAAAGTTCTAACGACTCTTTCCATTCAAAAGAGTTTTCTTTTTTGGCTCCAAAACAAACTGCTTTTCCGTTTTTAGAAAAATATATTCCCTTACCAAGATTCAACTCACCATTTCCCTTTTTTAGAATCATGTTAACGCACGAATTTATTTTACGATTTGATATGTAAAGGTCCATTTTTTTGAAAACCATTTTGAAAAGTTCTGACAGAATCAAATCATCTGCTTTTTGAATGTCTTTAAGATCAAAACAGGTATATCCTGCTTTTTCAGTTGAATTTTTAAAATACAATTCAACTTCTTTATCAACATGTTCCTGATATTTTTTCAAAATTTGAGATGTGTTCAAGACAGATTCTTCTATATTCTGACAAAATTCTGCTTTTATCTTTGGAACCAAAACATGTCTTATCCTATTCCTAAGATAATTTGTGTCAAAATTCGTCTTATCCTCAAAAAACTCGAGTCTATTGATCTTAACATATTTTCGTATATTTTGCTCATCAAAAACCAAAAAAGGCTTTATATACTTACCGTTGACGGGACTCATCCCTACAAGACCACCTATTCCACTGCCTCTAAAAAGTCTTAAAAAGAAATTCTCAGTTAAATCTGAAAGATGATGGGCAGTTGCGATCTTGTTGGCATTGTGTTTTAAAGCCAATTCTTCGAAGAATTCATATCTTACGATTCTTGCGCCTTCTTCAAGAGAAAGGCCTTTATGATTTTTAATGTACTCTGGTACATTCCTTGATTCAACGAAACAATCCATTCCACATTCTTTGGCCATTTTTTGGACCCCTTCTCCTTCAAAAACGGCCTCGGGCCTTATCATGTGGTTAAGATGGGCGACAAAAAATTCTGATCCGAGATGTTCTTTTATTTTTGAGAGAGCATACATCATCGCAACGGAATCAGATCCCCCTGAGACCGCTAACATCACGCGATCTCCTTTTTCAATCATCGACGTTTTTTTTATGAATTTTAAAAGTTCGTATTCAAAATCGTTTAATTTCAATTCTCGACCTTTGATTTGACAAAACTTGTAACAAAATCGGAGGCAAATGTTTCTCTTATCTGTGAATATCGGTTCTTCAAATCGTTAACTTCGGAAATAGACTTTTGAATTATCTCTTTTGATTCGGATTGTGCCTCTGTTTCGGCTTTTTCGATCATTTCTTTCGCCACTTTATTTGCTTCTGATATTTTATTTTTAACCATCATTTCGCCTTCTTGTGTGGCTTTCGAAATGATCTCTTTAGATTGATTTTTTGCCGTCTCTATGATCTCTCGTGCACTTTTTTCAGATGAAATCAATTGTTTAACAATTTCTTCAACTTCCAAGGTCATAAACCTCCTTGTTTATAATTAACATTCACCAAATTATTATAACATTTAATATTCTACTTTTAAAGGGGGGAATTAAGTGCCATTTTAAATTTAAGGGAAAAGCGCTTGAAGTTTCTAAATTGTTTCTTTATAGACACTCTTTATTGACTTTAAATTAACTTTATGCCTTTTACGTGATATAATTATTACAAAACTTAAAATTTTTGAAAGGAGGCATAAGATATCATCCAGATGTTAATCTTGATGAAGTGAAAACACTTGCATTTTGGATGTCTTTTAAATGTGCCGTGATGGGTTTACCTTATGGTGGTGGAAAGGGCGGAATAAAACTCGATCCCAAAAAATATTCGATGAAAGAGATTGAACGAATTTCGAGAAGGTATACTTGATCAACTTTAAATATGAAATATCGTTGGCTCCGGCATTCGCCTTTCGGTGTCTGTCCTCGCTGCGCAGCGTCGGCCACCTCGAGGCATCATGCCCTGCGCTAAACTCAAATGTGCATTTCACTTTTAAAAGAGATTTAGTATATTTTTCAGAAATTTCAGTCATAGTAGGTCCAGATCGTGATATACCAGCGCCAGATGTTAACACAAATCCGGATATCATGGCATGGTACATGGACACGTATTCAATGAATGTTGGATATTCGGTGCTTGAAGTTGTAACTGGAAAGCCGATAGGTCTTGGTGGGTCTGAAGGAAGGACAGAAGCGACGGGACGTGGAGTCGCAAAAGTTACAGAACTTGCCATTCTAAAAAGAAAACAGAAAATGTCCGGGACGAAAGTTGCCATAGAAGGCTTTGGAAACGTTGGTCAGTATTCAGCTCTTATACTTGCAAAGGAAAAAGGGGCAAAGGTTGTAGCGTTAAGTGATAGCAAAGGTGGAATATACAATGCCAATGGCCTTGATATCGAAGAAATCATGGATTATAAAAAATCCAAAGGGACTCTTTCGGGATATCCTAAAGGTAGCAGTATAACAAATGAAGAGTTAAAAACGTTAGACGTCGACATTTTTATCGCCGCTGCTCTCGAGAATTCCGTTACAGATGAGATAGCGAAAAAAATGAGAGCTAAAATCGTCGTAGAAGGGGCAAATGGTCCTGTCAGTGATACCGCAGATGAAATTTTAAGGCAAAAAGATATTCTGGTTATACCGGACATACTTGCAAATGCTGGCGGGGTAACCGTTTCGTATTTCGAATGGGTTCAGGATCTCCAGTCTTTCTTCTGGAAAAAAGATCAGGTAAATGCGACACTCGAAGAGATGATGGAAAAATCTTTCAACGAAATATGGGAGATCAAGGAAAAATATTCAACGGACATGAGAACTGCTGCTTACATACTTGCAACTCAAAGAATAGCCTTTGGAATTGAAAAGAGGGGTATATATCCGTAAAACTCAAAGTTCGCTTAAAAAGACCGGAGCTTTCATCTTAAAGCCTCCCTTTTTACCGCCTTTTTTTCCTTCTAAAAACAACAATTTTGAGTCGACTCCTCTTTTGCCGTAAATCGGGACGATCTTTTTAAGTATCATTTGCTTTGCCGTAAGAGTTTCAAAGTCAATTACCATATTTTTGGGTGAGGTTACAGCGAAAAATTTATGCCCATACTTTAAAATATCCCTTGCGGATGAGACGAATTCATCAAAGATGTCGACATTCCTTTCAAGAAATCTTTCGTTGTTCTGACTTTTCTTGCCATCATTATGAAAAGGGGGATTGAAAACAACACAATCTGCCCATTCGTAGGTAAGCAAGTTTGATGCTTCTTGAATATCTCCATGTATTATCTTTACTCTCTCCGACAGGTTGTTTAACTTCACAACTTCTCTTGCAACTTCACAATATTTTTCATTTATCTCTATTCCTATAAAATTTTCAACGTGCGGGTTTAGTTTTGCCATTAAAACAAGCACGACTCCATTCCCGCTACCTAATTCGACAACTTTTGTTGTTTTAGAATCCATCTGAGATAAAATTCCAAGCACGATAGAAGCATGCGTATGCTTAACTGCCATTTGTTCAGGAGTTTTAAATGCTGGTACGATTAAATCCTTGACATTTCCCATTGCGTTATAAAAGGCCTCATTTCAAAATTACAAGCCGCTTCATAAAGCGGATCGTCTTCTGGCACGTTCATTAAAATGATATTTGAAACCCTTGTTACTTCTTGAATTGATGATAAAAGGTCTTTGAAAAAATCGTTGAATTTTTTCCTGTCTTTTGGAGCCGCATCTATTATGTAAGCCCCATTTTCATTCACTCCCCAAATGACATAACCGATCCTTTCGCCATCTTTGATTACAAGATCATGATTATATCTATCATCTGAGAGTTTCAAAGTTAAAGCTTCTCTTTGCCAGTTGGGATGACGCCATTCTTTTTCATTTTGAAGTGCGTCATCGTATATTTCATCTATTGTCGCCGAAACAAATTTGTATATTGGAGCACTCATTATTTGATCGGTATAGAAAGACTTGAGATTTCTTCTCATCACGAATCCGTACTTTTGGTAAAATTTCACTGCGCGATCACCGTATGCCACCTCAAGAAAAACTTCTTTTATACCTTTCCATTTAAGTTGATCTAATGAGTAAAGGAGCAATGAACCACCAATCCCCTTTTCTCTGAAATATTTCTTAACTCCGAAAGCATCTATTCTGCCACGAGGTGGCCTCAGCGCATTTATGGAAAAGCCAACCATTTGATCATCCACAAACATGACAAAGGAATCATCAAGTGAGATGGAATTTTCTTTCACATCGAGTTTAAACGAAAAAACATCCCATTTTATAGGTATCGTGTAATCTGAAAATACTTCATTTACAAGATCTATCGTTTTACTTAAAGATATTTCTGACATCTTTTTAAATTCGGCACTCATTTTGTACCCCCATTGCTTTGCTTTTCTTCTTTATCTTTAAAATTTTCATTGTTTTGCGAAATCGGATCCCATATCTCAAAATATCCGGATGAATTTTGAACAGAATTTTTTAACCAGAATATCTTTTTGCCAAGGTCAACTCTCCAAACACCAATCCCATTAACCTCCATGATTTTCCTCCCAAAAGTTCAAATCATTTGAACTTCTGCCACCTTCCAACAACAACTCCAATCAGGGATTTGGCGATCTCCATCGAACTCATTATAACGGGTCTATATTTTGGATTATCGGGTTTTAATATAACCATATCGTCTTGAAAATAAAGTCGGAATATATAAGGCTTTCCTTCGATCAGCCAGATCACGAGATTACCTTCAACGGCCGGACCTTTTCTAACAAGTGCAATGTCACCTTTGGAAAGTGCAGGTTCAGAGGCATCATCTGATACTACTATACCATAATTGCATCCAGCCCATGCAGGTAATTTCAGATAATCAACAGGATTTTCAAAAGATGTGATTTCAAATATGGGAATTGTTTCAAGCGGGTATTCTGTTGCCGTATTTTCACTTTCGATCGAAGCGCCAAGCATATAATCAACACTGACCCCGAAAATCTTTGCGATCTTTTTTAGAATTTCAAAGTCCGGAGCATTTCTTCCGCTTTCGTAAGCAGAGATCGTTTTATCACTCAGGCCAAGTAAAGTCCCGAGATCCTTCTGACTCATTTCCCTTTGATTTCTTAATTCTTTGAGTCGTGAAGAAAAGGCAGAGTTCATCTTATCACCTCACACTATTCTACAATAAATAGATGTATAAAGTCAATATATCTTGCTTTTGTAGATTGAACATGTTATACTACGATACGTAGATATAATAAAGTATACTTATAACAGATATGGAGGCATTTTAAAATGAAAGAAATTGAATCTTTCATAGTCGAAATAATTGAAAATTATCCTTGTACAGAAATGACGTTGACAAAAAAAATATCGGCTATTTATCCCATCTCCATATTTTCCTTTAATAATGGTGATTTTGCGTCAACAGAAGTTAGAATTCTCCTTTCAGATTTACTTGACAGTGGGAGAATTTTGATTTCAGATGATGATCAAGTTGTCATAAAAGTTAATCAAAGCTTTTAGGAATAATTAAGAGATATTCCTTGTAAATTTGTCTTAATCATCTTTAAATACCATAATTTGATTATAAACACCATTTTTGGTCAATAATTGCCTTTGACAAATAATTTTATGTGAGTTATTATTTGGTTAAACGTTTTCCTAATATTTTTTAATGACGGAGGAAATCATGGAGAAGATAAAAGTTGGAATTATAACCTTTTCAGATGGACGCTCAAAAGTTAACGCAGATCTGCTTGAAATAAACAAAAAATTTCAAAGTACACTTGCTAAATCACTCGAGCTTACCGGAGAAATTGAAGTGATCGAATCAAAAGAGATCATTTCAAAACCATCGAGTGCAAAATCAGAAGCCTTAAAGTTAAGGGACAAAGGTGCACAGATGACGATCTTCAATTATGCTGTCTGGGCCTTCCCACATTTTTCCGTCATAGCATCTAAATTCGCTCCTGGGCCATTTTTACTCTTTGGAAATGTCAATCCACAGTATCCGGGTATGGTCGGTATGCTTGCCGCAGCAGGCTCTTTGGATCAAACAGGTGTTATCCACAAAAGGGTATGGGGAGACATAAAAGATCAAAAAGTCTTAAAACAAATGCTCTCCTTCATACGTGCCGCTTACGCTTTCAATTCACTCAAAGGTCAAAGGTACGGTGTGATAGGCGGAAGACCCATGGGTATGTACACGGCCGTTCCGAATGTCGATCTATGGAATTCAATCTTTGGCATAGACATCGAACACATAGACCAATACGATGTTGTAAGGTTATCCGCTGAAATACCAGAATCGCGAGCAGAATCAGGACTAAAATGGCTTGAATCCAATGTCAAAAAGATCCATTACGATGGAAAACAACTGACGCCAGAGAAATTGAAATTGCAGATCAAAAGCTATCACGCGATCCAGAAAATAATAAAAGACAACGAACTTGACTTTGCGGGAATAAAAGCACAGCCTGAATTAACTGACAATTTTGCCACAATGGATGTTGCCGAAGCCTTCATGAACGATCCATACGACTGGGAAGGCTCACATGAGCCATTCGTCTTTGCAACGGAGGCAGATTCGGACGGAGCACTTACCATGCAGATCTTCAAACTCATCGCAAAAACGCCTGTTTTGTTTGCCGATGTCCGTCATTACGATGAGAAAGATAACTTCTTCGACCTTTGCAATTCAGGAGAACATGCAACTTATTTTGCGGGAAGATCTTTCAGCCCTGAAGAAAATCTCAAAAAGGTTGAACTTTATCCGGAAGGCTTTTATTTCCCGGCAGGTGGTGCCTCGGTAAGACACATAGCAGCTCCTGGGCATGTAACACTTGCAAGATTAACAAGGAAAAACGGAAAGTACTGGATGGCAATTTTACCGGCAGAATTTTTGGACTTCGGAGAGAAAAAGAACGAGGAAAAAGCAAAGGCAACGCAGATCGAATGGCCCCATGCCTTTGCAAGGTTAGAAGTTAGCGCAGATGAATTCCTTTCAACGTACGATTCGAATCACACACACGGAGTTTATGGAGATTGGGTAAATGAACTTGTAGATTTCTGTAAAATAGCGGGTATTGAATACAAGGTGTACAGATAATAAATATCTGGCTCATAAGGGCCTTTAGGAGATGATTTCGATGCTTGATGGTGTGATTGCCGCACCTCTTACAATGTTCAAAGATAACGGGGAAGTTGATTACAAAGAAACTGAAAAGTATTTTGGCTTTCTTGTTGAAAAGGGTATAAATGGATTATTTGCTTGTGGTACAACGTCTGAAGGGCTTTCGTTGAATGTCAGCGAGCACGAAGAAATATTTAAACTTGCAAGGTCCGTTGCATCCAACAAAGCGAAGGTTATTGCCAATTGTAGCAGCATAAGGATTGAAGAGTCGAGAGAACTGGCTCGCATCGCAAAGAAAGCAAATGTCGATGCGATAGCAACTTTACCGCCACTTTATTACAGAGTATCGGAAAAAGAGATGATCGAATATATCTCTATAATTGTCCAAACTGTCAAGGATCTACCAACATACGTTTACAATATACCATCGCTTGCCGTAAACAAGGTAACTTTAAATGTCGTTTCAAATTTGCTTGAGAAACACGAAAACTTCTTTGGCATGAAAGATAGCAGCGGAGATTTTGGGGAGATCACGAGATTCATCGATTTGAGGAAGAAATTTCCGAAATTTGAAATCGCCGTTGGATTCGATAGGGCATTCTTTCCATTGCTTATGATGGGAGTCAATGGAACGGTTAGTGGACCGGCTGCAGTCTTTCCAGAACCTTTTGTGAAAGTATATTCATTGTTTAAAAAAGGAAATTTAGAGGAAGCACGAAAAGCACAGGAAAAAATGATGGAGATATCGTCGGCGATCGGTGAAGGATATGATATGTCGGCTCTCAAAAAAGCATTGCAATTCAGAGGTTTTGGCAATGGCAAGATGCGGTTACCACTCATGGAATATGAGGGAAAAAATTTAAGGGATAAAGTCGGGTTTGCCGAGAAGGAGATTCAAACTTGGTGAGCTCAAAAATGAAAGGAGGAAGTTTATGAAGTTTCGCTCTGGAATTTTGGTGTTACTCTCTCTTTTGGTAATTGGAATGGTGGTTATGGCTGCCCAACCAATTCAACTGACTTTTTGGGGTGGATGGACAGGGCCAGATGGCGATGTGATGCGCGGACTTGTCGATGAATACAATTCCACACATCCAGATGTTCACATAACTTTTACCACGATGCAGTGGACTCCGCTATTTACAAAATTCATGACTTCGGCTGCTGTTGGCAATCCGCCTGACATTTTGGGAATGCATGGTCCGGATATTCCTCAGTTTGCGGCTTTGAATTTGTTAACACCTCTTGGGAATGTCATATCAAATGCTGGATTTACAGCAACTCAGTTTGCAACAACGGCGTGGAATGGAACGTTCTACAATGGAGTTCAGTACGCATTTCCGCTTGATCTTCATATGAATGCCATATATTACAACAAAGCGCTCTTTGAAAAAGCAGGCATAACACCTCCAACTGATTGGATATCTGGTCAGCAATTCCTTGATATGGCCATCAAATTAACACTTGATAAGAACGGTAAAAACCCCAATGATCCAGGCTTTGATCCAAACAACATCGTTCAATACGGTTTTGGATTGTATTCACTTAACTGGCACGCTTTTCTGCAATGGTATGAATTGCTTGCCCAGCAAGGGTATGGATTCCTCAATCAACAAAACACAAAAGTCGATTATCCAAGCGATGCAGGTCTGAAAGCATGGCAATGGTTACAGGATCTTGTTTTTAAATACCATGTATCTCCAGTTGGTGCAACTAATCCTTTGAATGATTTCCTTATAGGCAAAACGGCAATGCTTGAAGATGGACCATGGGAAATACCTGCATGCCAGGCCCAAAAAGGTCTCGAATGGGGCACATTCCCGGTTCCTCAGGTCTTTGGACAGAAAGCGGTATGGGGAAGCGGACATGTTTTAACTATTCCTGTTCAAAACGATAAAGCAAAAATGCAGGCCGCAGAGGATTTCGTCATATGGCTGATCAAAAATTCATCTAAATGGGCACTGTCTGGGAATATTCCGGCTTTCAACACTGCAAGAGAATATGCATATTCATTGCCAGGAAGAACAGGTTTTCTTGAGGGCGCTCCTTACGAGGTCATGCTTCCGAGAATACCAAACGAAGCAGAGGTGTTTTCAGCTGCTTCAGTTAGTCCAATAGTCGTTGCCGGTCAAGACATAATGGTAAGAGATCAGAGTATATTGCCTGTTATGGAATGGATGAATAATCAGGTCGATCAAATACTTTCAAGGGGACAATAATTTATTTCTGGGCCACTTTTGTGGCCCAGAATTTGGAGGTTGTAAATGAAGAAAAATCTTAGATTGTCAATAATCCCATATCTCTTTTTAATCCCCTATCTTTTTGCTTTTATCGCTTTCAGATTTGGTCCTTCAATTGCTGGGTTTTTTGTCAGTCTTACAAGATGGAATATCGTAGGTACTCCAAAATTTATAGGATTCTCAAACTATTTTGAACTTTTCGGCGATCCGTCTTTTATAACAAGCCTTATCAACACTCTTTATTTCATGGCTTTGACGGTGCCAGCGCTTATAGTACTTGGATTACTTATAGCTTTGCTTGTAGATCAGAATCTTAAAGGCAGAACTGTAACAAGGACATTCGTTTTTATGCCTTACGTCATAATGTCGACGGTTGTAGGTGTTATATGGATGTGGATCTTTGACACACATTTTGGAATTTTGAATTATTATCTAAGTTTTTTTGGGATAAAGCCAATTGCATGGCTGTCGAGTGTGAACTGGGCAATGCCTGCTGTTGCCATTACCACAATTTGGTGGACAGTTGGTTTTAACATGATCCTTTTCCTCGCCGGACTTCAGGACATACCAGAAGAATTGAAAGAAGCAGCGAGAATAGATGGTGCTTCCAACTGGCAAATTTTTTGGAATGTAACTTTTCCTTTGCTGCGTCCAACTACCGTGGTGGTTTTGATGTTAACGCTCATAAACAGTTTCGAAGTTTTTGATCAAGTCTACGTTATGACGGGAGGTGGACCTTCAATGGCCACGCTTACCGTCATTCAATATATGTACTTTCAAGCATTTCAGTATTTCAGATTGGGATATGGTTCTGCTGTTGCATACGTTGTTTTTGCGTTTCTAATAGTACTTGTCTTAGTTGAAAGACAATTGCTTAAAAAGGTTGGAGAATCATGAAAAGAAAAAACAAATATTTCTCAAAAACTATTTTGTACTTACTCTTGATCGTATTCACAGTGCTTGCATTTGCACCGATACTTTGGATGACAGTTAGTGCATTTAAACCAGAAGGAGAGATTGCAAGTTATCCTCCAACATGGGTTCCGCAACATCCAACATTGTCCAATTTTTCTTACGTCTTGGAAACTTTTAATTTTTTGCGATGGACTCTTAACAGTTTTTTAGCGGCGATCATAGCGACGATCATAGTCATATTGATAGATTCTATGGCTGCTTTTTCATTTGCGAGATTTCATTTTAAAGGTAACGCTTTGCTTTACGCGACAGTTTTGTCTATGTTGATGGTGCCCATACAGGTTACGATCATACCGCTTTACCTTATGTTTGCACATGTCCATCTTTTGAATACCATAACGTCTTTAATACTTCCAACGACTGGAAATGTTACAGGTGTTTTCATTCTTAGAAATTTTTTCAGAAGTGTTCCTCAGGATCTGATAGATGCAGCAAGAATAGATGGTGCAGGGTACCTTAGAATCTGGTGGACGATAATGCTGCCCATCGCACGTCCTTCTATAAGTGCAGTTGCAATAATAACGTTCATAAGCAACTGGACGAATTTCCTGTGGCCACTCGTTTCAGTCAATTCAGACGCATCAAGGACTTTGCCAGTCGGAATAGCGGAATTTTTCGGTGGTCAAAGCGGGGTCAGCGGATCGGCTCCGCAATACGGACCTGCTATGGCCGCAGCTTTAATGGCGACAATACCTGCAATTGTAGTATTTTTACTCTTACAGCGTTACTTTGTTAAAGGTATCACGATGACAGGTATAAAAGGATGAAAAGATGAATTTCGAACATGTCATACAATCACAAATCTATCCCCCCATGCATCACTGTATAAGTGTTACGAAAGACAAAGATGATCTTATAACCGTTTGGTATTCGGCATCATATGAAAAAGCGCCTGATAGCGTTATTCATTTAGCCAAAAAACGTTTTGATAAGTGGACAGAGCCTGTAACCGTAATTAAGATGCCAGGTTTCGGTATTGGTAATCCTGTAATATGGAAAAGCCCTGATGACGAATTATGGCTATTTTTCGTCGTCTTGACCGAGAATGATTGGCAAAGCGCTTTAATTTGCAGACAAAAATCAAAAGATCATGGAGAAAACTGGAGTGAGTTAGAGATTATCTCTAATATGAAAGGGATTATGACGAAAGGAAGACTTTTGATTTTGAGAAATGGAAATTATCTTTTGCCAGTTTACGATGAGAAGAAATGGACATCTATGATCTTGCTTTCTGAAGATGGAAATAATTGGAAGTTGTACGGAGAGACGACAGTTACCGGCTTAATTCAGCCTGTTGTGATTGAACTTGATGACGGAAATCTCATGATGATGAGCAGATCTAAGATGGGGAAAGTATACATTTCATATTCTTTCAACGGTGGACTAAGTTGGATAGCATCGGCACAAACTGACATTCCTAATCCAAACAGTGGAATAGATGTTGTAAAATATAAAGATATGCTTGTGCTTGCTCATAATCATACCCAAACAGGAAGAAATAGAATGGATCTTTTGTTTTCTAAGGATGAGGGCAAAACATGGTCAGCACCTTTTTGCGTGAAAGAGGCAGATCATGGAGAATATTCTTATCCGTGGTTACTTCAGGATGAAAAGCAGTTACACCTTTTCTTTACGGATAACAGAATGAATTTCATACATTCATTTTTTGAAGATAGGGATTTTGAAAAGAGGTAAAGTATGAATCAACCTTTGAAAATTTCTTTGAATTCTCAAAATTTGTTTAAATTGAAAGATTTAACCGTGAAAATTTCTGAATTACCTCCTTTTTTTGATGGAAATGCAGAGGTCCATTTTAATTTTAACGATCTTTACATGGTCATTTCAGGAAAAGCAACTGTTGTGGTCGGCGAGAAATTTATCGGTGGTGAAGAAATAGAGGCGGGAGAAATAAGAAATTGTATAATTGAGACGCCGGTTGAATATAACTTAAAAAGCGGTGATATATTTTTTATTCCCGGTGGTTTTGCGCATAAACTAAAAATTGGTGCGGACAAGTTTGTTCAGTACGTTATAAAAATTCCTCACGAGGAGGGGATTTAACATAAAGATCGCAGTTGTAGGAGAAAACCTCATCGATCTGTTCAAAATAGGCGATACGTTTGAGCCACATGTAGGTGGATCTCCACTTAACATAGCTGTGGGGCTTGCAAGACTTGGAGAAGATGTAAGTTACATGACCAAATTTTCTTACGATTTTTTTGGAGATATGCTCA
>Ga0315298_1002319_pt1 | contig 32545 bp, 35 predicted proteins | sample WHS_1_MG_FD_203077 | JGI IMG/M metagenome (GOLD analysis project Ga0315298, IMG submission 203077) | Extremophilic microbial mat communities from Washburn Hot Springs, YNP, Wyoming, USA - WHS_1_MG | ecosystem: Environmental > Aquatic > Thermal springs > Hot (42-90C) | place: USA: Wyoming... | reverse complement strand
TTGCCTTTTTCCAACCTTAATTTTAGACCGCCTGGTTAATCTCCCAGAAATTCTCAATCATCCAAAAAGTGTTCAGGATCATCTTGACTATGACCAATTCCGGTTAATACTAACTTGAAAAAAAAGAAATTATTCTTTATACTAAAATAAAACAGTTTAATTTTTTTCTTTAATCTATGAAAAGAACCATTTGTATTATTAATGAAAAAGGAGGAACAGGTAAAACTACGACCGCAGTTTCTCTTGGCGGTTATTTAGCAAAATTTGGCAAAAAGGTTTTATTAATAGATTTAGATCCTCAGTGCAATGCCACTATTTCTCTTGGAATTCAGCCGCGCTCCTTATCTTTTTCCTTGTACGATGTTTTTAGTGAAAATGTTCCCCTGGATAGCGTAATTAAAAAAACATCTCTTTTTAATTTTGATATAGTACCGGCAACCCAAGATTTAGCAGGAAGCGCAATTGAACTTCTTGATAGAGAAGAAAGAGAAAAAACTTTATATCAATTACTTTTGTCGTTAGAAAATTATGATTTTATTTTAATAGATCCCCCTCCCTCTCTTGGAATTTTAACTATTAACGCTCTTTTTGCGGCAGATAAGTTAATTATTCCAATTCAAACCGAATTTTTTGCTTTAAAGAGCCTTGAGCAACTTTTTGGAGTAATTAATCTACTTGAGAAAAATATGAAAAAAAATTTTGATAAAATTTGGGGGCTTTTGACTATGTATGATAAAAGAAATATCTTATCAAGAGAAATTGCCAAAAAAGCTCAAGAAGTTTTTCCGGGTGAGATTTTAGAAACAATTATTCCAAGAAGTGTTAAGTTGGCAGAAGCGCCAAAATTTGGTAAAACTATATTTCAATATGCGCCGGATTCAAAAGCAGCAAGGGCTTATGAAATGTTGGCAGAAGAAATTATTAAAAAATCTTTAATATAAAAAAATGGCAAAAGGACTTGAAATTTTAATTCCAAAAAGAAAAAACGAAAAGAAACTAGGTGGCAAAAAAGAGCCGATTTTTTGGATTGATATTAAAAAAATAAAACCAAATCCGTTCCAACCAAGGAAAAGCTTTGGTCAAAAAGAGTTAAAAGAGCTTGCTGATTCTATAGAAAAATATGGAATTTTGCAGCCTTTGATTGCAAAAAAAATCATAAAGGAAACCAAAAGCGGTCAGAAAGTTGAATATCAATTAATTGCTGGCGAAAGAAGATTAAGAGCGGCAAAAATTGCTGGTTTAAAAGAGGTACCCGTAATGGTTCAAGAGATTGAAAAAGAAGATGAATTACCAATTTCTCTTGTTGAAAATATTCAAAGAGAAGATTTGAACCCAATTGAAAAAGCTCTGGCTTACAAAGAACTTATCGAAAAACATAATTTAACCCAAAAAGAAGTTGGAGAAATTGTTGGAAAAAGTAGGGAAACAGTGGCAAACACTTTAAGACTTTTAGATTTACCAGAGAAGATAAAATTAAGCATTGTTAAAAGAGAAATTTCAGAGGGACATGCAAGGGCTTTGCTTGGTGTGCCGAAAAATCAAATAATGGACTTTTTTAAAGAAATTATCGAGAAAAAAATTTCTGTAAGAAAAGCAGAAAAATTATTAGAAAAGAAAAAAAAGAAAAAAATTACTTTAATCGAAAAGCCCCAAGATTTTAAAAAATTAGAAAAGGAAATTTCAGAAAAATTAGGAGTTGAAGATGTAAAAATTACTCAAAAAGAAAAAAAGATAGAATTAAAAATCTTCTTTAATTCCAAAAAAGAACTTAAAGATTTTTTAAAAAAGGCTTAAAGGTCGATTTATAAATTTTATAAAATAGGGCAATTATATGAACAAGAAATATTTTGGGTGGATAATTTTAGTGGTTGTTTTGTTTTTATTAGTTGTTGCTGCTTTTTTAGGAAAGCAGTTTTTAGAGAAAAAAGAAGCAAGAATAGGAAAGGGTGGTGGAGGAGAGACTGGAAAAGTTTCACCTACCGAATTTGCAGATGTTGAGACTACCATTGTTCAAGAAGAAATAGAATATCAGCGATACGAAAACAAAGAATATGATTTTTCTATTTTATATCCCAAAGAATGGGAGTATAGGGAGGTAAAGAATGAAGAAACCGAAGAGGATGTTGCTGATAGACTTTATTTACTAAGGGTGTATTTTGCTCCAAAGGGAAAGTTGCCAGCAGAGGGTACTGACGCACCAAGTCCTATTATGTTGAGCGTTTTAAGTAGATCAATGGAAGATAGCGAAAGAACTAGTGATCTATCAAAGTTAAAGAAAGAAAATATTAAAGTTTCAAGAAACGCTGTTCCAACAGAAGTTAAAAAATACACCCTTGAGCCAGGAAGGAAAAATGATTTTCTGGGTGAATCTAAATTTGTTCAGATAGAAATACCACTTTCTGGCAGAAGAATACTTTTAATAGAGAACATGGACGATCTATACTTAGATATCTTTGAAACAATGATAAATAGTGTAATAGTTTTAAGTGAGCCAGTAGGATAGAAATTGCTTTTAAAAAATTAAAACCATCTCATTTTAACGAGATGGTTTTAATTTGAATTGAAATTTCTTTCTTTTTTTGGTATTTTAAATTAATCTTGCCGCGGTGCTGGAACTGGTAGACAGGGTGGACTCAAAATCCACTGGAGCTTAAACTCCGTGAGAGTTCGAGTCTCTCCCGCGGCACAAAGCACATTATAAGTTCTTTAATTATAAACAAGGGAGGTGAAAGATGAGTTTTTTTGATAAGATAACGGCAATTGCGTTAAAATTAATCTTGCTTGACAAAAGAACAAAAGAAGCAAGAAAATTAAAAGAGGAGCTTTCAAATTTATGGGCGAATGCCACAGATGAGGATTTAGTAGATTGGGTTTTAAAGAGATCTTTGGTTGAGAGAAATGTTGAACTTTTTGACGATTATTTAAAAAGAGCACAAGAGGTGAGATTTTTTCATCAGGCAAAAAGAGAGATTAGGGCACTTACCAAGGGTAAAAATAAAGATGGCTCATAAAAATCGGGCCATCTTTTATTAAAGATACCATTGAAAAATATCTAAATTTTTATATAATTTAAAATTATTAAAAAAATAGCTATGAAAAAAGTAAAAAGACATTTTCAAAATTATAAAGAATTGTTGAGGCCACCGGCGATAGGTTCTCTTATTAAGGGAAGAGTTATTGATACTATCGGTGGTAATGTTATTGTAGATTTAGAAAACTACAAAACAGGGATTTTAAGTAAAGATGATTTAAAGTTTTCCTTGAAAACAAAAGATGAATTAAAAGAAGGAGACGAAATTGAGGTTAAAATAGTAGGAGAAGAAAATAAATTTGGTTTTATTCCGGTTTCTTTTAGCGAGGCAAAGAAAGATTTAATTTGGGAAAAACTTAAGAAAATGAAAGAAGATAAAGAAATTCTTAAAATTAAAGTAATGAGCGCTAATAAGGGCGGGCTTATTTTTAATATTTTTGGTATTCAAGCATTTTTACCGGTTTCCCAATTAACGAAAGAAAATTATCCAAAACTTGAAGATCCGACACCAGAAAAAATTTTTAAAGAACTTCAAAAATTTACTGGCAAAGAGATGAATATTCAGATAATTACTGTTGAAAAAGAAAAAAACAATTTGATAGTCAAGGAGGCAGAAAAAGAGAAATAGGAATAATTTTGAGCCACCCTAGCTCAATTGGCAGAGCAACGGTTTTGTAAACCGTAGGTTGTCGGTTCGATCCCGACGGGTGGCTCCAGAGGGTCGGTGGCGGAGTGGACAAACGCACCAGTCTGTAAAACTGGTGGCCTCTGGCCTTCGTAGGTTCGAATCCTACCCGGCCCAAATTTTTATAAAAGTTTTTTTAATAAAAATTGCCAAGATAGCTCAGTTGGTAGAGCACACCCTTGGTAAGGGTGAGGTCCCGGGTTCGATTCCCGGTCTTGGCTCTCAAATTAAAAAATTATGGCAAAGAAAAAGAGAAAATTAATAAAAATCCAATGCCAGGAGTGTAAGGAGGTTAATTATTATACTTATAAAAATCCAACATCAGTTGAAAGAAAGTTAGAATTTAAAAAATTTTGTAAAAAGTGTAGAAGACATACCTTGCACAAAGAGGCAAAAAAATAATTTAATTTTATTAGTCAAAGGGGCATAGTTCAAAGGCAGAATAGCGGTCTCCAAAACCGCTGATGGGGGTTCGATTCCCTCTGCCCCTGCAATTAAAAAAAAAAAAAAAATGAAAAAAGAAAAATCATTACCCTGTCATATTGCAATTATCCCAGATGGAAACAGAAGATGGGCGAAAAGACATGGTTTTTTGGCATGGATTGGACACGAAAAAGGAATGAAAAATTTAGAAAGATTACTTCAAAAAGCAATTGATTTGGATGTAAAATATTTAACTTTTTGGGGGGCTTCGGTTGATAATTTAACAAAAAGGTCTCGAAAAGAAGTTCAATTTTTATATCAAATTTTTGAAAATCAGTTAAAAAAGGCACTTACCGATGAAAGAATAGAGAAAAACAAGGTTAAGGTAAACATTATTGGAAGATGGAAAGAATTTTTTCCAAAATCTGCTCAAAAAGTAATCAGACAGCTTATTCAAAAAACAAAAAATTACAACAAATATATTTTAACCTTCCTTTTGGCATACAATGGAACAGATGAAATGATAGATTGTATAAAAAAGATTTCCCAGAAAGGAATAAAAAACATCACAGAAAAAACAATAAAAGAGCATCTCTGGACAAAGGACCTTCCACCAGTTGATCTTGTAATTAGAACTGGTTGCGAAAATGACCCCCATAACTCAGCTGGCTTTATGATGTGGGATACAACATATTCTCAACTTTACTTTACAAAAACATTGTTTCCGGCTTTTGCTCCAAAAGAATTTGAAAAAGCTATTAAAGACTATCAAAAGAGAGAAAGAAGGATGGGAAGGTGAAATAACCAACAACCAACAACTAACAACTAACAACTGATAACTGATAACTGATAACTGACAACTGACAAATGATAACTGATAACAAAGGACTTGCCGGTTTAAAACCGGTTTTTATTTTGATATTATTAAAGTAGATAACTAACATAATTTATGTCCCTTGTTGATTATCTTATTTCAAATAATTATTTAAAAACACCAATTATAATCGATGCTTTTTACAAAATAAAAAGGGAAGATTTTTTACCAGAAGATTTAAAAGATTTATCTGACCTAGACCAAGCTTTGCCCATTGGAGAGGGTCAGACAATTTCTCAGCCGGCAGTTGTTGCTTTTATGTTAGAACTTTTACAACCAAAGCCTGGTGAAAAAATTTTAGACATTGGCTCTGGTTCTGGTTGGACTACAGCTTTACTTGCTCAGATTGTAAGTAATCAAGAAGATAATAAATTTTCTCCCAAAAAAGGAAAAGTTTTTGCGATAGAAATAATTCCTGAATTATTAGAGTTTGGAAAGAAAAATATTTCAAAATATAATTTTTTAAAAAGAGGGATTGTCGAATTTTTTTGCAAAGACGGAAAAGAAGGTTTGAAAGAAGAAGCTCCATTTGATAGGATATTAGTTTCAGCAGCAGCAAAAGAAGTACCAAAAAATTTAAAAGAACAACTTCGGATTGGGGGTAGGATTGTAATTCCAATTAGCAAAAACGGCGGGTCTTTTTCTCAAAGTATTTTTATGCTTGAGAAAAAAGAAAAAGATAAATTTAAAGAAGAAGAGTATCCCGGATTTGTTTTTGTGCCACTGGTTTAATTTTTTTAAATAAAAAAATAATAAAATTTATGTTTAAAAAGAAAATTTTTAAAAATGGTCTTACTTTAATTACTGCGCCAATGAAAAACACAAGAAGCGTTACGGTTTTAATTTTGGTTGGGGCGGGTTCAAAATACGAAACAAAAGAAAAAAATGGTATTTCTCATTTTTTAGAGCATATGTGCTTTAAGGGCACAAAAAAAAGGCCAACGGCTCTTGATATTTCAAAAGAAATTGATAGTGTGGGGGGCATAATGAACGCATTTACAGGCAAAGATTATACAGGTTATTTTATCAAGATAGATTCTTCCCATTTTGAACTTGCTTTAGATGTTGCTTTTGATGTTTTTTTAAATTCTATTTTTCCAAAAGAAGAAATTGAAAAAGAAAGGGGTGTGATTTTGGAGGAGATAAAATTATATCAAGACACACCGACTCACTATATTGATACTCTCTGGGAAAAGTTATTATATAATGATCAGCCAGCAGGTTGGGATATTGCTGGTTCAAAGGAGACAGTTTTAAAAATTCAAAGAGAGGATTTTTTAAGATATATTAAAAATTTTTATTTGCCTCAAAATACGGTTATTTCTGTTGCTGGTGCGATTAAAGAAAAAGTTTTATTAGATAAAATAAAAGAGTATTTTGGCAGCGTAAAGAGAAGAAAGCAAAAAAGTAAGCCAAAAGTAAAAGAATCACAGAAAAAACCAGAAAAATTATTTTATAAAAAAGATACAAGCCAGGTTCATCTTGCTCTTGGGGTGCGAGCTTTTAATTTATTTGATAAAAGAAGATATGCATTGCAAATTTTATCTGTGATACTTGGCGGAAATATGTCATCGCGTTTATTTCAGGAAATAAGAGAGAAAAGGGGTCTTGCTTATTATGTTCGAACCCAAATAGAGTTAAATCCCGATACCGGCTATCTTGTAAGTTATGCTGGTGTTGATTATAAAAATTTAAAAGAAACGATAGATTTAATAATAAAAGAGTATAAAAAAATAAAAGAAAAGGGAGTTACAAAAGAAGAGTTTTTAATGGCAAAAGAATATATAAAAGGTGTTTTTCGACTTTCTTTAGAAGACAGTGAAAATATTGCAAATTTTTATGGAGCGCAATATTTACTTGAAAAGAAAATTTTAACTCCCGAAGAAAAAATTAAAGAAATTGAGAAAGTTAAAATAGATGATATTCAAAAAGTGGCCAAAGAGATTTTTAAAAACGAAAAACTTAACTTGGCCTTTATTGGAAGAAAAGATTTAAAAATGAAAAATTTTAGGATTTAATTTTGTATTGTTTTTTGAAATTTGTTAAAATTAAAAAAACTATGGATAAAGTTATTTCTTCAACATTAAAAGTTATTAGTGTTTTGTTTTGTATTTGGTTAATTTATATTTTAAGGGATATTATTTTCTATTTTCTTTTTGCTTTTGTGATTGCTTTTGGATTAAGACCCCTGATTGATAAATTAGAAAAGCAAAAAATTCCAAGAGGAGTTTCTTGCACTTTTATATTTTTGCTGTTTTTGGTTTTAATTTTTACTGTTGTCGTTCTAATAGTGCCACCATTTATTAACGAGGTCCAGAATTTTTTAAGAAACTTTAATCCATATTCTATTCAATTTAGTAATTTTTTAAAAAATATAGAGAATTTTTTCCCTGGGATTGATATAAAAGGAAAAATAAGTCAATCATTTAGTAATATTTTTGATGGCCTTTTTGGTTATTTTTCAAGTGTTCCTAAATTGGCTTCAGGATTTTTTGGTGGAATTTTTAACTTTATTTTTATCCTTATTATTTCTTTTTATTTTGCCATTGAAAAAGAAGTACCAAGAAAAGTTTCAAAGATGTTTTTTTCTCAAGATAAAGAAAGAGAAAAGAAATTTCTTTCTACCTGGCAAAGGACAGAGAAAATTATTGGTAGATGGCTTTATAGTTATGTAATTTTGGCAACAATTGTGGGTCTTTTGGTTTATATTGGATTGACCTTTCTTGGAGTTAAATATTCGTTGCTTCTTGCGGTTTTGGCTGGTGTTTTTGAGATTGTTCCTTTGTTTGGACCAATATTTGCCGGCATTATTGGTACTATTTTGGCATTTTTGCAAGGGGGAGTAGTTTTGGGTTTCTGGGCTATTTTATTATTTATTTTGGTTCAGCAAATTGAAAATTTTTTGATAATTCCTTATGTGATGAAAACTCGCGTAGATTTGCATCCTATTTTAGTTATCGTTGTTTTGTTTGTAGCTGGTAAACTTTTTGGAACTCTTAGAGCAATTATTTCAATCCCAATTGTTGCTACAATTATTGCTTTAGTAAAAGAAGACTATAAAGAATTTTTTATTGAAAGAACAGGTAGGCTTCTATCATTTAAAAAATAAAATTTTTATGGAAGTTTTTGAAGCAATAAAGAAAAGAAGAAGCGTAAGGAATTTTTTAGAAAAAGAGATTTCAAAAGAAAAAGAAGAAAGATTAATTGAGGCTTTAAGGTTAGCGCCAAGTGCAGGCAATTTGCAGTCAAGAAGATTTTATTTTGTAAAAGATAAAGATAGAAAAGAAAAATTGGCAGAGGCAGCCATTTTTCAGAATTTTATTTCTGTTGCTCCGCTTGTGGTTGTTGGATGCGCTGATTTAAGAATAGAAAAACATTATGGAGAAAGAGGGAAAAACATTTATGCTATTTGCGATGTTGCTGTTGCAATTGAAAATATGATGCTTGAGGCAATAGACCTTGGTCTTGGGACTTGCTTTGTTGGAGCTTTTGATGAAAGAAAAGTTATTAATGTTCTTAATCTTCCTGAAAATTTAAGGCCCATTGCTATTGTGCCTGTGGGATATCCCGATGGTATTCCCCCAGCTACCGATAGAAAACCCAAAGAAGAGTTAATTATTGAAAAATAAATTTATGGAAAAAAGACTTTTATCTGGGATAAAACCGACAGGAGATATTCATATTGGAAATTATTTTGGAGCGATGAAGCAGTTTTTGGAGTATCAAGAAAAATACGAAAGTTTTATATTTGTTGCTGATTACCACGCCCTAAACCAAGAAAAAAATCCTAAAAAAATTCAAAAAAATACCCTTGAGATTATCAAAGCATATTTAGCAATAGGGCTTAATCCCAAAAAAGTTTATCTTTTTAAACAGTCCGATGTGCCTCAAGTAACAGAACTTTGTTGGATTTTAAATTGTATAACCCCAATTGGAATTTTACAGAGAGCTCATGCTTATAAAGACGCCATTGCAAAAGGCTTGCCAGTAAATATGGGGCTTTTTGATTATCCGATTCTAATGGCAGCAGATATTTTGATTTATGATTCTGACATTGTTCCTGTTGGGCAAGATCAAAAGCAACATATTGAAATTGCTCAAGATGTTGCAGAGAAATTTAATAAGACCTTTGGAAAGACTTTTAAAATTCCAAAAGGATTAATCAAAAAAGATGTAGCAACAATTAAGGGTCTTGATGGAAGAAAAATGTCAAAAAGCTACAATAATGTTATTGGTCTTTTCGATTCAGAAAAAGAAATAAAAGAAAAAGTGATGAAAATAGTTACAGATTCAAAAAAGGCAAATGAACCAAAAGATCCTCAAAAATGTAATATTTTTTATTTTCACAAATTATTTACTCCCCAAAAAGAACTAAAAGAAATTGAGAAAAGATATAAGGAAGGAAAAATTTCTTATAAAGAGTCAAAAGAAATTTTGGCCCAAAATATAAATAAATTTTTAAAACCAATAAGAGAGAAAAAGAGAGAACTTGATAAAAATGAAAAATATGTTAAAGAGATATTAAAAAAAGGAGCTAAGATTGCTTGTGAGGTTGCCCAAAAGAAAATAAACGAAGTTAAAAAGAAAATTGGAGTAAATTTTTAAAAAATTAAAAGGTCGGGCGATTAAAATAAACAAAGAAAAATTATGAGGAACAAAAATATTTTTTTAGCAGGAATTTTTTTGTTTTTTGCTTTGGCGGTTTTTGGTTTTTATGTTTTTGGAGCTACAGTAGGAGAAGTGTCTCATCCGGCCGATCAAATAAAACCCGGCAAGTTTCAATTAGGAGATTATTTTTTCCCCGGCAGGGTTGGTATAGGGAAAAACTCTACAAATCATACTTTAGATGTAAATGGTGATATAAGCGCTTTAAGTATCGACATAGCAGGAACAATAAGGGCAAGAGATGTTTTTTCTTCAGGGGGGCAAAATTTAATTATAGGCGATGATACTTTTTTTTACTGACATAGATTCGGCAAATATATTGGGAATATATGGATTACAAAATAGAAATGTTGCGGGAATAGTATTAGGAGGCGATGGACCTCTTCTTTGGGGCGGAGGAGATACAAGGTCACTTTTAATTAGAGACAGGCGGGGACAAGATAGAGCCAATATTCAAGTAAATAATATTCAAGTAAATACAGTTTATACTACAACAATTGAGGCCCAGGGAACAATAAAAAGCGTAAATAAAAGTCAGTATTATATAGTTCCTTTTAGTGAGATAAAAGCAAGAAATGATAGATGCGATAGAAATCAATTATACTATCAAGAAAAGATGCTTTTTTGTATTTCAGGATGTAACAGGTGGTGTCAAGAAAGAAAATATTCTGGTGGGACAATTACCGAATTCGATCCCTATAAGAACCTTGTTGGTTGCGTCTGTCTTCCTTAATTTATTATTTTAACGAGATTTGTTTTTATTAAAGTTTTTATTTTGGAATTATTTTTCTTTATATGGACAAAGAAAAATTTCAAGAAGAAATTAAAAAAATTAATAATCTTCAAGAATTAAAAGAATTCGAAATTAAATATTTGGGTAAAAAGGGAAAGATTAACCAGCTATTTAAAGAAATTGTTAATTTACCATCAAAGGAGAGGAAAGAAAAAGGTAAAGAGATAAATCAACTTAAAAAAGAGATTGAAAACTTGATTGAAAAAAAGAGACAATTTTTAATTAAAAAAGAAGAGGAAAAAGAAAAGGAAATTATTGATGTAACCCTACCAGGAAAAGAAATTAAAGTTGGACACATTCATCCAATTTCCTTAGTTTTAAAAAGGTGTCAAGAAATTTTTGAAAAAATGGGGTTTTCTGTAGTTGAGGGACCAGAACTTGAGAACGAATGGTATAATTTTGATGCTTTAAACTTTCCAAAAAACCACCCGGCCCGTGAAATGCAGGATACTCTTTGGGTAAAAGAAAAAGGCAAGTTGATGAGAACCCATACTTCGCCAGTTCAGGTAAGATATATGGAAAAAAGAAAACCGCCCTATAGAATAATTGTTCCCGGCAGAACTTTCCGCAACGAAGCAACAGACGCCTCCCATGAGATTCAATTTCATCAATTAGAAGGATTAATGATAGATAAAAATGTTTCTGTGGTCGATTTTAAATCAATAATTCAAGTGTTTTTTAATCAACTTTTCGAAAGAAAAGTTGGCGTAAGATTAAGACCAGGATTTTTTCCGTTTACAGAACCAAGTTTTGAAATCGACATTCAAGATAAAAAAGGCAACTGGCTTGAATGCGCAGGCGCTGGGATGGTTCACCCAAATGTTCTTAAAAATTCTGGTGTAGATGCCAAAAAATGGCAAGGTTTTGCTTTTGGTTTTGGCGTGGATAGAATTACAATGATAAAATACGGTATCAATGACATTCGATTCTTCTATAACAGCGATTTAAGGTTTTTAGAACAATTTTAAAAGGTCGAAAAAATATTAAAATTCTTTAATAATATGGTTAATAATATGGAAGAATCATTTTCTCAACATTACGAAGATTTAAAACAATATATTAAAAACGCGATTAACTTCGGTCAGTCAAGAGAAGAGATTGAAAGAAATTTAATAAATGCTGGTTGGCAAAAAGAAGTTATTGATAGAGCTTTTCTTGAAATAGAACAAATTCAAGCCCAAGGAAATCAGTCAGCTTATCAAACACCACAAGGAGCTTATTCTTGGCAGCAAACTTCTTCTTTTGAGGCTGCGGGGGAAGACAAAAAAGGTTTTGCAGTAGCTTCTTTTATTTTGGGTTGTATTTCTTTAATTTTGGGAGTTTTTTCAAAAAATCCAGCCTCTATTGGTTTTTTTGCTTTGATTTCAGGTTCCGTGGCAGCAATTCCAGGAGTAATTTTGGGAGCACTTGGTTTGCATTCATCAAAAAGAAAATTTGCAATTGCGGGCATAATATTCTCTATAGTTTTTTTGATTTTAGTTTATGTTACAACATCCTTGATTTTAATTTTTGATTTTTTTCGACACAAAGAACCAGACGAAGGGATTGTTTCAAAGGTTATGGGGTTAGAATCTATAGTAAGAAATTATTATAGTAGCCACGGAACTTATAATGGTTTTGATAAAGATAAAGAATTTTTAATCTTGGAAAACAACATCAAAAAGGAAGGAACAGAATTACTAGTTTATATAAAAGACAAAGAATATTGTGCCAAAGCTTTTCTTCCGAAAAGTAAAGAGTGGTATTGTGCTGATGTTAGAACTGATGATTACTTTAAACAAGAGCCACCTTGTTCATCAACCCATTATTCTTGTAAATAGAGGGGTTATTAATATATAAATATTGCAAAATTGCGATTTAAAATAAGTGAGATTGATTTTTTAAAATAATGGGTTAGCTTTTGCAATTTAATTATTCGTATATTCGTAATAAATTTGTAATCCGTAGAGCTATGAAATTTTCTTATAACTGGCTTCAATCTTTTTTCGAAAAGAAACTACCAACTCCTGAAAAGTTGGTAGATCTTTTAATGACGCACTCTTTTGAAATTGACGAGGTCAAAAAAGAAAAAAACGATTTTGTTTTAGATATTGATGTTTTGCCAAATAGAATGCCCGATTGTGCTTCCCATATTGGCATTGCAAGGGAAATTTCTGCAATTTTGGGATACAAAATAAAGGAAAAGAAATACCAATTAAAAGAAGACAAAAAAAGAAAAGCGAAAGATTTTATAAAAATAGAAGTGAAAGATAAAAAATTGTGTCCGCGATATTGCGCAAGGGTAATTGAAGGAGTAAAGGTTAGTTCTTCTCCAAAATGGTTAAAAGAAAAAATAGAGGCCTGCGGAATTCAATCAATAAATAATGTTGTTGATGCTACAAACTATATAATGCTTGAAACAGGACAACCGCTTCACGCTTTTGATGCCGATAAAATTACGGGCAAAATAATAGTAAGAAGAGCTAAAAACGGTGAAAAAATTACAACCCTTGATAATAAAAGATACGTTCTTGATAGTGAAGTTTTGGTTATTGCGGACGAAAAACAGCCAATTGCAATTGCTGGAATAAAAGGTGGCAAAAAAGCAGAAATTACAAATAACACAAAAAGAATAATTATAGAATCAGCAAATTTTGAAAGAAGAAATATTTATAAAGCCTCAAAGAGATTAAAACTTCAAACTGATGCCTCAATAAGATTTTCTGCAGGAATTGATATAATTTTAGCAAAGGAAGCCATTGATAAAGTTGTTTCTTTAATAAAAGAAGTGGCTGGTGGAAATATTTTAAATGGTGTAGTTGATGTTTGTTTTACAAAAGAAAAACAAAAGACTTTAGAACTTAATATTGATTATACAAGAAGTCTTCTTGGTATTGATATAAAAAAAGAGAAAATTTTAAAAATATTAAAAAGTCTTGGCTTTGAAATTCAAAGTCAAAAACTCAACAAAATAAAAGTTTTAGTTCCAAGCTTTAGAAAAGACATTTCTATTGAGGAAGATTTAATTGAGGAGATTGGAAGAATTTATGGTTATGAAAATTTTCCATCAAAACTTTCAATTTATCAAGAAAAATTTATTGAAGAAAACAGAGAACTGACATTTGCCTATCAATTAAGAGATTTAATGAAAAGCCTTGGTTTTGTTGAGCTTTATAATTATTCTTTTATTTCAAAAGAAGAAGGAGATTTTTTTGGAAAGAGGGGGAAAATAAATTTTATCGAGCTTTTAAACCCGGTTAGTAAAAATATCAAGTATTTAAGATTTTCTTTGGTACCAAACCTTTTAAAGGCAATAAGCTTAAATGAAAAGAGGGTTATTCATGAATTTGGAGTAAAAACGCCGGATGAATATCTTAATTTTTTTGAGATAGGCAATGTTTTCCAAAAAAATCAGGAAAAAAGAAAATTTGCTATAATGTTTTTGGGGAATAATGACTTTTTTAAAGTCAAAGGAATTTTTGAAGCAATTTTGAAATATTTTAGAATTCAAGAAGCCAATTTTGAAGTTAACAAAAAAGATAATTTAATTTGGGAGAAAAATAAATCCGCTGGAATATTTTTAAACGGGAAAAATATTGGATTTTTAGGAGAAATATCAAAAGAGGTTTTAGATTTTTATCAAATAGAAAGGCCTGTTTTTGGTTTTGAAATAGATTTTAAAAATCTTTGTTTTGCTGAGGATAAAAATATTCAGTTCAAAGAAATACCTTCTTTCCCGCCGCTAATTCGAGATATCTCCGTTTTGGTGCCAAAAAATGTTTTAGCAAAAGATGTTGAAAAACAAATTCAAAAAGTTTGTCAGGGCAATTTTTTAGAAAAAATAGAAATTTTTGATGTTTATTATTTAAAAGAAAAAAAGAGCATTTCTTTTCGCTTAATTTTTAGAGCAAAAAATAGAAATTTAACTTCAAAGGAGATAGACAAAATTCAAGAAAAAATTATAAAAGAAATTGAGACAAAAAGTAATTGGAAGGTAAAAAGAAAAGAATAATTAAAAAAAATAAAAATTATGAATAGGTCTTTAGTTAATTGGATTTTAGTTTTTTTAATTTTGGGTTTTACTTTAATCGGTACTATTTTTGTTTCTCCTAAAAGATTAATAAAAAAAGTGCCGGAATTTTCACTTTTGAAATATTTTAAAAAGATTGAAAAGCCCTATAAACTTGGACTTGATTTACAAGGAGGAACTCATCTTTTATACGAAGCAGATTTGTCAAGTATCAAAAAAGAGGATGCAGAAGACGCCGTTAATGGACTTCGGGATGTTATTGAAAGAAGAGTAAATCTTTTTGGAGTTCAAGAACCAATAGTGCAACTTCAGAAGACTGCCAAGGGCTATAATTTAATTGTTGACTTGGCAGGGATTAGCGATCCGGCAAAAGCAATTGAGGAAATCGGAAAAACTCCTTATCTTGAATTTCGAAAAGAGATGCCAATTGAAGCAAAAAAGAAAATTTTGGATATGTTATCCCCCGAGCAAATTCAAGAATCAATAAAAAAGATTGAAAAGGAAACAGGAAGAAAGGTAAAAAAAGAGGAGTTGGTCGATTATCTTCCATTATACGAACCAACAGAACTGACTGGAAGATATTTAAAATCAGCAAAAATAGAATTTGACCAAACAACTTTTGAGCCAAAAGTAGCTATTCAGTTTAATGATGAAGGAGCAAAAATTTTTGCAAAATTAACAAAAGAAAATGTGGGAAAAAGAATTGCGATTTATATTGATAATCAATTGATTTCAGCACCAGTTGTAAGAGAAGAAATTCCAAGTGGTAAGGCAGAAATTTCAGGGGATTTTACAATTGAAGAAGCTAGAGAGCTTGCCAGAAACCTAAACGCAGGAGCCCTGCCAGTTCCAATTAAACTGATTTCTCAACAGACAGTTGGACCTTCTTTGGGAGAAGATTCGATAAATAAAAGTTTAAAAGCTGGGATAATTGGACTTTTGCTTGTTATTCTTTTTATGATTTTAGTTTATAAATTTTCTGGTTTTTTGGCGGATATAGCTTTATTTTTTTATTGCGTGATTTTGCTTTTAATTTTCAAATTAATTCCGGTAACCCTTACCTTATCTGGAATTGCGGGCTTTATTTTGTCTTTGGGTATGGCAGTTGATGCAAATGTTTTAATTTTTGAAAGATTAAAAGAAGAACTTAAAGAAAAAAAAGATTTTCTTTTTGCTCTGGATAATTCTTTTTCAATGGCTTGGCCAGCAATAAGAGATGGTCATTTGACTACTTTGATTACCTGCGCAATATTGTTTTTATTTGCTTCAGGTTTTGTCCAAGGATTTGCTTTGACATTGGCCCTTGGAATGCTTTGTAGTATGTTTTCATCAATGGTAATTACAAAAATTTTAATGAAGGCTTTTGCCTCAACTAAATTAAGAAAGGTTGAGTGGTTATGGAGACGATAAAATAAAAAATTATGATTAGATTTTTAAAATACTCAAAATTTTATTTGGCCTTTTCTTTTATCCTAATTTTTATGAGTATTGTTTTTTTATTTTTGTGGGGATTGAAATTTGGCGTTGATTTTACTGGTGGAAGCCTACTTGAGATTGAATTTAAAGAAAAAAGACCAGCAGTTTCTGAATTAAGGTCAAAAATTAAAGAAGACTTAAAAACAGAGTTTAGTTTGCAAGAGATAGGGGAAAAAGGAGTTATAATTAGAGCCAAAAATATTTCAGAAGACCAGCATCAAAAAATTTTAAAATCACTTGGTGGGAAAGATAAAGTTATTGAAAAAAGATTTGAGATGATAGGAGCGGTTGTGGGGAGAGAACTTAAAAAAAGCACTCTTATTGCTGTAATCGTTGCTTGTGTTTTAATAACTTTTTATGTTGCCATATCATTTAAAAAAGTTTCTCGTCCTGTTTCTTCTTTTTATTATGGAATAGCAGCAATTTTAGCTTTAATTCACGATGTTTTAATTACAACTGGCTTTTTTGCTCTTTTTGGAAAAGTTTGGGGGATGGAAGTAAATGTGCCATTTGTTGCGGCTATTTTAACGATTCTTGGTTATTCAGTAAGTGATACAATTATTGTTTTTGATAAAACAAGAGAAAACTTAATTAAGAGAGAAGGTGAGTTTGAAAAAATTGTTGATATTTCTTTAAATGAAACTTTTATAAGATGCCTTTTTACAAGTTTTACAACCCTTTTACCGTTATTTGCGATGATTTTTCTTGGAGGCCAAAATCTTTTGCCTTTTGTTTTAGCCCTTACGATTGGTATAATTGTTGGAAGTTATTCTTCAATTTGCATTGCTCCTCCTCTTTTGTATTATTGGTATAGATTTAGTTACTCCAAAAAGGAAAAATAAACATTGAATTTTTTATAAATTTTTTTTATATTAAAATTAGCACCAAAAAGGGGGCTTTTTTGTTGGAAAAGGATCGTTGAAAGGAGGGGAAATGCCAATAGTAAAATGTCCGCATCTTGGGTGTGGCCAAGTTTTTAAACCAGTCTATGAATATGAGGAAGATAAATGGAGAATGTGGTATTTATGCCCCTATTGTGGGGGCATAGTGCATGTTAGGATAAGAAATGGCTCGTCGAAAATTAAAAAAATAATTGCCCACAAAAAAATACCCCCACTGGCCAAAATTGTTGTGGGCAGGAGATTAGAAGAGGAGGTGTTTTAAAAAAAAATAATCAAAAAGGGCCGAAAATAATTTCGGCTCTTATTTTAAATTTTGATTTTTTTTAAAAAAAATTTAAAATTTATTAATAGTTCTTTAAAAGGGGGGTGATGAAAAAAACAAAAAAGGAGTGGTTAAAATGAGGGCAGGGAGCGCAATAAAAAAAGATAAACTACCTCCTGGGATGTCGCCAAAAGACGTCGAAAAAATGGAGGATTATCTTAATAAGATAATCTCAGGTAGCCAAGAAATGAATGGAAAGGCAAGTTGGGTTTTAGAACATTCTTTTCTTGTAATTCATTTTCACCTTGAGGAAGATAGTGCGGCAAAATCCCGGCTTTTAAAAGAAATTGGCCACAGTGAGGAAAGGGGCCATCGACTTGGCTTTTCTCAACCCCAAATAAGGGCTTTAAACAGGGCAATCCTTGAAGCAAGAGAAAAAGAAAAATTGATGTCTCTTTATAATCAAATTAATAATATAATAAATGACAAAACAAGGCTTTTAATAGAAGAGACAAAAAAAGGAAAAAGAAAAACAAAATAAAAATCATCGCCCCCCTTCTTTAAAATTATGTGGCATTCTTTATCTACAAGAGAAGTTGTTAAAAAATTCAAAACCAATATAAACACAGGCCTTTCAGAAAAAGAGGTCATTTTTTTAAGAAAAAAGTTTGGAGAAAATAAATTTTCAAAAGAGGAAAGTGTTTCTTTTGGGGAGATTTTTTTAGATCAGTTCAAAAGTCCTTTGGTTTATGTTCTTTTGATAGCTGGCGTTTTACTTTTGTTTTTTAAAGAAACAAGAAATGACTCTTTTATAATATTTTTCGCTGTTTTTTTAAGTATTGTTTTTGGTTTTTGGGAGGAGAATAAAGCTTCTCAAATTATTTTAAAACTTAAAAAAATATTAAAAACAAAGACAGTCGTTTTAAGAGATGGAAAGAAAAAAGAGATATTTCAGGAGGAACTTGTGCCAGGTGATATTATTTTTGTAAAAGAAGGAGACAAAATCCGAGCAGATGCAAGATTGATTGAGGCAGAAGACTTGAGGGTTTCAGAAGCAGTATTAACCGGTGAGTGGGTTTCAGCAGAAAAAAAGGTTGGAACACTTCCAAAAGAAACTTCTTTGGCAGAAAGAGATAATATGGTTTATACAGGGTGCATTGTAGAAAAAGGAAGGGGAGTAGGAGTAGTTGTGGCTACAGGGGACAATACTGAAGTCGGAAAAATTGCCGGTATGCTTTCCAAAACAAAGGAGGAAGAAACCCCCCTTCAGCAAAGATTAAAAGATTTTTCCAAAAAAATTACTCTTGTTGTGATTTTTTTGTGTATTTTAATTTTTATTACTGGTGTTTTAAGAGAAAAAGATATCTTGCGAATGTTTGAAACTTCTGTTGCTATTTCCGTTGGAGCAATTCCAGAAGCATTGCCAATTACTCTTACTGTCATTTTAGCAATAGGAGCCGAAAAAATTTTAAAAAAGAAGGGCCTTGTAAGAAGTTTAAAATCAGTTGAAACTCTAGGCTCAACTTCTATTATTTGTACTGACAAAACAAAAACCATAACAGAAGGAAAGATGATTCCAGAAAAAATTATTGTTTTTGAAGAAGAAATTTTTCCACATAAAATTGAAAATATAAAAAATAAGGGCCTTTATAAAGATTTGTTTATCTCAGCCACTCTTTGTAATGAAGCATTTATTGAGAAAAAGAAAAAATCATCTGGCTATTTAATAAGAGGCGAAGAAACAGATAAAGGACTTTTAAGAACCGGTATTTTATACGGTCTTGATAAAGATAAACTAGAAGAAAAATTTAAACTTTTAAAAAGAATTCCTTTTCGTTTTGAAGAAAAATATCAGGCTGTTTTTTACAAAAAAAATGGAAATAATGTCTTTTTTGTTTCTGGGGCGCCAGAAAAAATTATTGCTCTTTCAAATAAAGTTTTAAAAAAAGACAAAGAAGATTCTTTTTCACAAAAAGAGAAGGAAGATTTTCTAAAAAAGATCGAAATTGAAACAGAAAAAGGTTTTCGTGTAATCGCCCTTGCACAAAAACAGATCGGAAAAAAGGAAAAAGATATATCAGATAAATTAATTTTTGATTTAACATTTCTCGGGGCTGTTGTTTTAAAGGATCCATTAAGAAAAGATGTAAAAAAAGTTATTTTAGCTTGCAAAAGAGCTGAACTTTTCCCAATAATTATTACCGGAGATTATAAAAAAACTGCAAAGAGTATTGCAAATGAAATTGGCTTGGAAGTTAGTGATGATGAAATTTTAGAAGGCACTGATTTAGATAAACTTTCGGATAAAGAATTTAAAAAAATAGCTCCAAAAATAAAAATTTATGCTAGGGCCGAACCTCGTCATAAAATGAGAATTATTGATGCCTGGCAAGAAAAAGGAAAAGTAGTTGCAATGACAGGTGATGGCGTAAATGATGCTCCTGCTCTAAAGAGTGCTGATGTTGGAGTTGCTCTTGGTTCTGGCACAGATGTTGCCAAAGAGGCTTCAGATATTATTCTTTTGGAAGATAGTTTTTCTGTAATTTTGCACGCGATTGAACAAGGAAGGATGATTTTAGATAACATCAGAAAAGCAATAGCCTATACAATTGCCGATTGTTTCTCTTGTGCGATAATAATTGGGGTTTCAACAATAATTTTTGGTTGGCCAATTCCTTTATTGCCGGTGCATATTTTATGGAATGATATTTTAGAAGATACTTTTCCAAATGTATCTTTTGCCTTTGAGCCAGGAGAAAAGAATGTAATGAGAAGGAAGCCCACCGCAAAGAAAACCTCTCTTTTTGGAAAAGAGGGACTTTTTTTGACCTTAGGGAATATTGTTTTTAATTTTCTTGCTATTTTTTATTTTTGGTTTTTCTGGAGGCATCTTAATATGGGGGTTGATTTTGCAAGGACAATAGTTTTTGAACTGCTTTGTGTTCAGACATCTTTTGTTATTTTTTCTTATAAAAATTTAAAAGAAAACATCTGGAGAATAAATCCATTTTCAAATAAATTTTTAAATATTTCAGCAGTTTTCAGTATTTTGGGTTCCGCTTTAGTAATTTATGTCCCAATTTTAAGGAAGTTTTTTCACACAGTTCCTCTAGGTCCTAAAAGTTGGATTTTTTTAGTTGTTAATGGTGTTTTTGCAATGCTTTTTATGGAGTTAATAAAATTTTTGTATAATAAGTATAATAAAGAAAAAGAAAAAGAAAAAATATGATTGAAATAATAATGTTTTTAGGATTGATTTATCTTTTCACTTTTTTTGTTGGAAGATTTTTTGAGAAAATAAAAATTCCAGCAATTTTTTCCTCTTTAGTTTTTGGAATTTTGCTTGCAATTAAAAACCCATTTTTAAATATTACTTCTTCTGAAGTTTTTAAATTTTTAGCAGATCTTGGGATGTATTTTTTATTATTTTTAATTGGCTTTGAGCTTAATCTTAAAGAGATTAAAGAAAGTGGCAAATTTATAATAAAATCTACTTTTATAATAATTTTTCTTGAAGCGATTGTTAGCAGTTTAATTTTTCATTTTTTATTTCATTACTCAATTGTAATTTCTTTTATTATTGCTTTGGCTTTTGCTACTGTCGGAGAAGAAATTTTGCTTCCTATATTGGATAAATTTAATTTGATAAAAGATAAACTTGGAAAAGCTATTTTAGAAATAGGCATAGTAGATGACATTATTGAGGTTTTTGCGATAATGTTAATAAGTGTCTATCTTGGGGTTTTGGGTACCAATTCTTCTTTAATTAATGTTAGAGAAGCTATTTTTGCCATCTTTTTGCTATTCTTTTTAACACTTGGATTTTTAAAAATTAAAAACAAGATAGAAGCCAGCATTAAAAATCTAAATTTGCAGGCTATTTTTTTGTTTTTCTTTGGAATTTTATTTGTTTTTTTGGCTATAGGCAAAATAGCAGAGGCAACCGCTATTGGAGCTATTCTTGCTGGTATTATGGTAAGAAACTTTATAAGGCAAAGAGAAGAGTTTAAAGAAACAGAGTACGAAATTAAAACTTTTGCTTATAGTTTTTTTGGTCCCTTATTTTTTGTTGAAGTTGGAAGCAGTATTGATATTAAAGATTTTTTCCGTTTTCCTTTATTAGCTTTAATTTTGGTCTTGGGGATTTTCTTAGCAAAAATTATCGGCAGTTATTTAGTTGGGATTAAAAAATTTGGGGCAAAAAAATCTTTTTTGCTTGGAGTGGGTCTTTCGGTAAAATTTTCAACCAGCATTCTTTTGATTCAGTTTTTAAAAGAGATTAATATTTTAAAAGATCCTTTATATTCAATTCTTATTGGATCAAGCGTATTTTTTGTTTTGCTCCCGCCGTTTATTTTCTTTTTATTAATAAAAACCCACGAGAAATTTAAAAATAAATTTTTAAAAAGTAAAGTTCATGCAAGATAAAATTAAAAAAATTATTTATGCTATTTCCGTGCTTGTTGGGACAATAATTGGTGTTGGTTTTTTTTCTTTTCCTTATATTGCAGGGCAGGTTGGTATTAAAACTTTTTTAATTTACTTTTTTTTACTGGGGGGATTAGTTTTGGTTGTTCATATTTTATTTGGTGAAGTTTCTCTTGCCACACCCGATTATTTAAGATTTTCAGGTTTTGCAAAAACTCATCTTGGGAAAACTGGAGAAAAAATTACTTCATTTTCTATTATTTTTTCTTTACTGGGCTCTCTTTTGGCTTATTTAATTGTTGGTGGAAAATTTTTGTGGGGAATTTTTTCTAATTTTTTGGGAGGAGAGGAATATATTTATGTTTTATTGTATTTTATTTTTGGCGCTGGGTTTATTTATTTTGGAATGCGAGCAATTTCAAAACTTGAATTTTTTGGAATTTATTTTATTTTTTTAATTTTGTTTTTAATAATAATTTATTGTTTTCCATTTTTAAAATTTTCAAATATAAAGATTGCCCTAAATTCAAAAGATATTTTTTTGCCATATGGTCCTATTTTATATGCTCTTTGGGGCGCCTCTTTGATTCCAGATGCAGAAGAAATTTTAGGAAAGGAAAAGAAGTATTTAGGAAAAGTAATTTTTATTTCAATTTTAATTCCAATGATAATTTATCTTTTGTTCACTTTTACAATTTTGGGAGTTGCGGGGAAAAACGTAGTTCCCGAAGGACTTTTGAACTTGGAGAACGCTCTTGGTAAGGAATTTTCAAAAATTGCTCTTTTTTTTGGCTTTTTAACAACCTTTACTTCTTTTGTTGCTTTGGGGCTTACTTTAGAGAAGATGTTTGTTTATGATTATAAACTAAATAAAAATTTATCCTGGGGCATTGTTTGTTTTATTCCTCTTTTGTTTTATTTTTTGGGTTTTAAAAATTTTATAGAAGTCATTTCATTTATTGGAGCAATTTTTTTGGGAATTTCTGGAATAATGATAATTTTAATGTATCAAAAGGTTAAAAAAGCCACCCTTAAAGTAAAAATTCTTACTTTTCCCCTGATTTTAATTTTTGTTTTTGGTATAATTTATCAAATTATTTATTTTTTAAAATAAAATTATGATTGTTTTAAACTTGCTTTATGCTTTTTTGTTTTTGGCTTCTTGTTTTTTACTGGTAAAAGCAGGAGTTTGGTCAGTAAAATCGCTTATAAGAATTTCTCAATTTTTGAGATGGACAGAGTTTTTTGTTTCTTTTATTTTAATGGCTTTTGCCACTTCTGTGCCAGAGCTTTTTGTTGGCATTGTGTCGGCCACCAGGGGAGCACCAGAAGTTTCTTTTGGTAATGTTATTGGGGCAAAGAAGGCAAGTTTTTAATTTTAGTTTATTTTCTTTTTATTTTATTTGAGATTATTTTGCAGTTTTGTTAATATAAAAATAAATAAAGCTATGTCAGATTTTTTAATTATATTTTTGTTCATCTTTTTTGCGGTATTCTTTTTTATCGTGTTTTTTCTTTTTTATAAAAGAAAAATAGAGATAGATAAAAGCCAAAGTGAGGCGATAAAAGATCTTGAGAGAAGATTAACTGATTTAATGATTTCTCAATTAAAAGAAATTCGAGACACCCAAAACGGTGTTTCAAGAGAAATGCACAGCCAAATTCAATCTTTTACTAAAGAAACTGTTCAAATAAGAGAGGACTTAAAGCAGATTCAAGAGAAGGTTAAAGACGTTTCTTCTTTCCAAGAAATTTTTAAGTCTCCAAAATTGAGAGGTCAATGGGGAGAGGCTTCTTTAGAACATATTTTATCTCAACATTTTCCAAAAGAGTTATATCAAAGACAATATCTTTTTCCATCCGGAGAGCAGGTTGATTTTGTTTTAAAATTGCCAAATGGCCGGATTTTACCAATTGACTCGAAATTTTCATCAGAAAACTTTGAAAGAATGATTCATTCTAATGACCAAGAAAAAGAATTTTATCGCCAAGAATTTTTAAAAGATGTTAAGAAAAGAATTGATGAAGTTTCAAGAAAATATATTCTGCCCCAAGAAGGGACAGTTGATTTTGCTTTAATGTATATTCCTGCTGAAGCAATATATTATGAAATAGTCTTTCATTTAAGAGAAGAAGACATTTCAAAATATGCCTGGTCAAAAAAAGTAGTTTTAACTTCTCCAAATACTATTTATCTTACCCTGAAGACAATTGAACATTGGTTTCGGGATACTCAAATTTCCAAGAAAACCCAGGAAATATTAAAAAGATTGGCAAAAATTTATATCGATTCTCAAAAATTAATGAACGATTTTAGAAAGCTTGGCAATCATTTAAAAAATGCTACTTCTGCTTATGAGAGTTCTGAAAAAAGGTTGTTTCTTTTTTCAGAGAGGGTCGAAAGATTAACAAAAATAGAAGAACCAAAGAAACTGAAGGGAGGAAATCTTGAAAAATAATTTTAAAAAGGTTATATTATTAATTATTTTTAATTATTTTTTAAAAAAACATGTTAGCAGTAATTAAAACAGGCGGAAAACAATATTTAGTTTCAAAAGGAGACAAAATTAAAATAGAGAAAATAGAAAAGAAAGAAGGAGAAGAGGTGATTTTTGATGAGGTTCTTTTAATTCAGGATAAAAAAAATAATATAAAAATCGGAACACCATTTGTTAAGGGAGCGAAGGTAAAAGCAAAAGTTTTAAAACAGGCAAGAGCCAAAAAAGTTGAAATTTTTAAATACAAGCCTAAAAAGAGATACAAAGTTAAAAAGGGCCATAGGCAACCCTATACCGAAGTTGAAATTTTAGAAATCTTGTAATTATTTTCTTCCTTCAAGAGCAGAGCTTAAAGTTTCTTCATCTGTATATTCTATTTCGCCACCAATTGGTAGCCCTTTTGCTAATTGGGTAATTTTTATATTATAGGGTTTTAAGATTCGTTTTATATAATCCATTGTAAGATTACCCTCAACAGTTGGGTTTATTGCTAAAATTATTTCTTTTGGTCCAAATTCTTCAATTCTTTTTTTAAATTCCTCAATCCTTAATTTTCCCAATGGATTTTCTTTTAAAAAATCCATTTTTCCTCCCAAAATAAAATATCTTCCTTGATACTTTTTAATTTTTTCTATTTGCCAAAGATCATTTTCGCTCTCAACCACTAAAATTGTTTTTGTTTTTTCTCTTTTCTTGTCTAAACAAATCTCGCATAATTTTTGACTTTCTTTTTTTGGTTCAAAAGGGTTAAAACAAAATTCACATTTTTTAATTTTATTTATTAAACCCAAAATAGATTCAACAATATTTTCTACCTCGTCTTTTTTAAGAGATATTAGATACAAAGCAAAACGAGTAGCGGTTCTTTCTCCGATTGTTGGAAACCTAGAGAAAATTTCTACAATTTTTTTAATTGGTTTTGGTACCATAAAATATTATTTATATTACTTCTTCTCCTGTAATTTCTTCTTCGTAGGCTGTTTCAATTTCAGTAAAGCTTACTAAATCTTCATTAAAATAAAGCTCTACTTTGCCAATTGGACCATTTCTGTGTTTTGCAATGATTATGTCTGCTATATTTTGTCTTGGAGTATTTGGCCTTACTTTGTCTTCACGGTAAATAAATAGAACCACATCAGAGTCTTGTTCAAGGGAGCCAGATTCTCGCAAGTCCGAAAGCCTTGGCCTTTGGTCAGGTCGGTGCTCAACTGCTCTTGAGAGCTGGGAAAGGGCCAAAACAGGAATATTTAATTCTTTAGCAAGCGCTTTTAAAGATCTTGAAATTTCTGTAACTTGCTGAACCATAGAATCACTTGAGCTTGTTGGTTGTACAAGTTGAAGATAATCAATTACTAAAAGATCTAATCCTTTTTCTGCTTGCAGTCTTCTTGCCATTGCTCTCATATGAAGGGTGCTTGCCGAGGGAGTGTCATCAATATAAATTGGCATTTCCGAAAGGCGTGCCATAGCTTCTCTGATTCTAGAAAATTCTTCTTCTCCTGAAAGTTTTCCTGTTCTTAATTTCCAAAGCGAAATTCCAGCTTCTGCAGCGATTAATCTGTCAACAAGTTGTTCTTTTGACATTTCAAGAGAGAAAATTCCAACCGAAAAGCCAGATTTTGCCGCTGCTCTTGCCATATCTAAAGAAAGAGAAGTTTTTCCAAGGCTTGGTCTTGCAGCAAGTAAAATAAAGTCTCCTGCCTGGAGTCCAGCAAGCATATCATCTAATTTTGAAAAACCAGTAGTTACCCCTCTTAGTGCTCCTTTTTTTGAATGAATTCTATCAATTCTTTCAAAGGCGCTATCAAGCTCTTTTTTTACTGGCAAAAAGCCTTGAGTTAAAGATCTTTCTGAGATGCCAAAAATTTTCTTTTCAGCTTCATCAAGAAGCTTATCTATGTCTTCATGTTCTTGATAGCCAAGTTCAGCAATTTCTCCTGAGATTTTTATTAAATCCCGTAATACCTTTTTTTCTCTTACGGTTTTTGCATAATGCAAAAGATGAGCGGGTGTTGGAATTGTTTCAAGTAGTTCTGAAAGATAACTTGCACCCCCAATTTTTTCTAATTCTTTTTTTTCTTCTAATCTTTGAGTTGTTGTAATAATATCAATTGGTTCGCCTTTTTGATAGAGATCAATCATTGCTTGATATATTCTTCCGTGATTTTCTTTATAAAAATCTTCCGGCCTTAAAAAATCAATCACTTTTATAATTCCTTCTTTATCAAGCATTAATGAAGCAAGAAGCATTTTTTCCGATTCTATGCTTTGGGGTGGGATTTTGTCTGTTTCTTTTGGCATATTATTTGATGCTAGATTTTAGCAAAAATTCTATAATTTGACAAATAATATTTAATTTTTTGAGGACAGTCCTCCGTTAAGCTTTTAAGTTAAAATATTTCGGATTTCGAATTTACTATTTGTAAATTATTATTTTTCTTTCAATCTGGGTCCATTTTTTGTATCTTCTATCCAATATCCCATTTTTTCGATTTCTTCTCGGATTTTATCTGCTAATTCCCAATTTTTTTCTTTTCTTGCTTTCTCTCTTTTTTTAAGAAGGGTAATGATTTTTTGAGGAACTTTCTCTTTTTTTTCTTTAAATATTTTGAAAACTGATTCTAAAAAATCTAAAACACCACCGATATCTCTTTTTTCTTTTTCAGAGAGACTATTTTTTTTATTAAAAAATTTTATTATTTCAAAAAATTCACCAAAAAATTCAGGAGCATTAAAGTCGTTTTCTAAAATTTTATTGAGCTTTAAGAAAAGGGGAGAATCTTGAAAGTTTTTTATTTTTTTGTATGGGCCAATTTTTTCTTTAAAATCAACAATTCTTTTTAGGGTTTCTTTTGTTTGGGAAATGATTTCTTGGTTGTAATCAATGGGGGAGCGATAATGACTTGATAAGATAAACATTCTTAAAACTTCGGGGCTATTTTCTTTAATAAACTCTCTGATGGTGATAAAATTTTTAAGGCTTTTTGACATTTTTTGTCCTTTTATTGTTAAAAATCCGGTGTGCATCCAATATTTTACAAAAGGAGACTTTCCAGAAATTGCTTCCATTTGGGCGATTTCTGCTTCATGGTGGGGGAAAATGAGGTCTTGGGCTCCGCCATGAATATCATATTGAAAACCAAAATACTTTTCAGCAATTGCTGTATCTTCTATGTGCCAGCCAGGCCTACCTTTTCCCCATGGACTTTGCCAGCTTGGCTCGTATATGGTTTTCTTTGGCGAATTAAATTTCCATAAACAAAAATCTCCTTTATTTCTTTTCTTTCTGGCATTGTCTATTCTTGATGTTGAGTCATTTGCTTGAATTACTGTTCTTCTAGAAAGTTTTCCATAATTTTTAAATTTTTTAATATCAAAATAAATACCATCATCAATTTGATAAGCAAAACCTTTTTCAATAAGTCTTTTTATTTGACTTTGAATTTCTTTAATGTGATCTGTTGCTCGTGCATATTTCGTTACAGAATCTATTTTTAAGGATTTAATGTCTTTTTTATATTCTCTTTCAAATTTTCTTGCTATTTCTTTAAAAGGAACATTTTCTTCTTTTGCTCTTTTTATAATTTTGTCGTCAACATCGGTAATATTTTGAAGGTAAAAAACTTCATAGCCCATTTTTTTAAGGTAGGTAGCGAAGGTATCAAAAAAAATATAAGTCCTTGCATGCCCTATATGAGAAAAGTCATAAACTGTTGGTCCGCAAACAAAAAGATTAATCCTCTTATCTTTAATAGGAACAAGGATTTCTTTTTTTCTTTTTAGAGTGTTGTAGATTTTAATCATAGGGTTTATTTTACACAAAAATTTTTACTTAATCAAACGCTTCTTTATATTGAAGATTTTTAATAAAATGATATATTAATTTTAAACAAAAAGCTCTTTGAGAGGAGGGAGCATTATGTGGCTTTCTTACAGAATTGTAAGGATTCCTTTTGCTTTACTTGCTAGGACCAAAAAGTACAATTTGAAAGTTCAAGGAGTTGAAAATGTACTCACGAGAGGACCCCTAATTGTAGTTGCAAACCACCAAAGTAGTGCTGACATTATTGCTATTGCTCTTGCTCTAAAACCTCTTTTAAAGAACGTTCAAATGGTGCCTTGGGCAAAAAAAGAAATTGGAGAAGGTAAAGAAGGAGTTCTTGGAAAGTGGCTTTATCATTTTTTTCGCGTAATTCCAATTGACAGAGAGGGGAAAAATATAGCAGAAGCCATTAAAAAGAGTCATAAGTGCTTAAAAGAAGGGAAAGTTGTTTGCATTTTCCCCGAAGGCACAAGACACAAGCACAAAGAGCTTGGAAAGTTTGAATACGGCGTTGCAAACTTAGTAAGAAGTGTTCCGGTACCAATATTGCCTATTGGGGTTTATTGGCGAAAAGAGGAAGATGGCGGAATTCAGGTAAATATTGGAAAACCATTTTATTTGTCTTCAAGGAAAAAAGAGATATCAATTTTTAGAAAAAAGAGAAGAAGAGATTGAGAAATTAGCAACGCACATTGATAATTTAAGAGAGTGGTTAATGAGTTTTTCATTAGATAAACGGGGAACAAAAGTCATCAAAAATATTACTGCCAGTGTAATAGATTTTCTAACAAATATTAACACCGATTTTAGAAAGATTTGCAGGTTTGGAGAAAAAGAAGACTTGGAGAGAATAAGGAAAGAAGTTCTTTCAATTTTGCCACCTGACTGGAAAATTGTTGATTAATTATTAAATGATTAATTATTAAAGACAGCAGCTCAAAAAACGAGCTGCTGTTTTACATTTTTATTTTTTTTGATAAAATAAGCGAAATATATAAAATAAAAGATATGTCAGTTTTATATAGAAAATACAGGCCAAAAAATTTTTCGGAAGTTGTCGGTCAAGAAAATATTGTCAAAACAATTACCAACGCAATTAAACAAGGAAGGATTTCTCACGCTTATTTATTTTATGGACCAAGGGGTTGTGGCAAGACTACTCTTGCAAGATTAATAGCAAAGGCTTTAAATTGTCAAAAGAGAAAAGAGGGAAGTTTTGAACCGTGCAATGAATGTATCTCTTGTGTTGAGATTAATGAAGGAAATGCTATTGATTTAATTGAAATTGATGCTGCCTCAAACAGAGGAATTGATGAAATCAGGGATTTGAAAGAAGGAATAAGTGTTGTGCCAGTAAAGTCAAAGTATAAAATTTATATAATTGATGAAGCCCACCAGTTAACAAAAGAAGCTTCAAATGCCCTTTTAAAAACTCTTGAAGAACCTCCCAAATATGCGGTTTTTATCTTATGTACTACCGAATACGGCAAGATTATTCCAACCATTGCTTCTCGTTGTCAGCAATTTGAATTTAAAAAGCTTACCATTCCGGAAATTGTAAAAAAATTAGAAATTATTTGCAAAAAAGAGCAAAGAAAATGTGAAAAAGAAGCCCTAGAGTTGATTGCTAAAAAATCAGAAGGAGCCATAAGAGATGCTGAGAGTTTTTTAAATAAAGTTTTTACCCTTGAAGATAAAGAAATTAAAAAAGATGGGGTTAAAGAAATTCTTGGTATTGTAGGTACTGAATCGCTATCAAAACTTGTTGATTTAATTGCCAAAAAAGACGAAAAAGAGGCTATTGCTTTTGTGAATGAAATAAACCAAAGCGGTTTTGATATTGAAACTTTTATTCGAGAATTTAATTCTTATTTAAGAAACCTTTTGTTAATTAAAGTTAATCCTGAAATTTTCAATGATAATGAAATTTTCACAAAAGAAGAAGAAAAAGCTTTATTAGCCCAAAGGGAGTTTTTTTCAGAAAGCCAGTTAGTTGAAATTTTAAAAATTTTTATTGATGTCCAAAATCAAATCAAATGGCAGGATATACCAATTTTGCCTCTTGAGCTTGGCGTAATTGATAGCATAAATGTTTTAAAAAGATGATTTTTACTATTCAAACAAAAGGATTTACGGATATTGTAGATATAACAGACTTTGTTGAGGATTTTATCCGAAAAGAAAAAATAGAAGATGGAGCGGTTTTGGTTTTTGTTTTAGGTTCAACTGCGGGAATTACAACTATTGAATATGAGCCTGGTGTAATCGAGGATTTAAAAAATGTTTTTGAAAAAATAGCGCCAAAAGATGCCAAATACAATCATGAAGAGGCATGGCATGACGGTAATGGTTTTTCTCATGTAAGAGCAGCAATTTTAAAACCTTTTTTGATGGTTCCAGTTGAAAATGGTAAACTTTTGCTTGGAACTTGGCAGCAAATTGTTTTAGTAGATTTTGACAACACGCCAAGGGAAAGAAAAATTGTTTTAAAATCACTAAAAAGTTTTTGATTTTAAAAATTAAATTATTAATATAATTAATAAAAAGGTCGTTTTTAAAACCTTAATAAAATTTTAAAAATATGAGAAAAAATTCATTAATTGCAATCTTTATTGTTTTTATTATTTGTTTTGTGGCCGTTAATTTTTCTTTTGGGGCTTCTCAAAATCCAATTCAAAGAGCAAGAGAAGTAAGAAATCAAGTAGAAGAGAGAGTAAGAGAAGAAACCGAAGGGGAAATTAATCAAATTCAACAAAAAATAGAAGAAAAAACAAAAGAAGGCACTCCAACAACGCTAATAGCTACTCCTCTGGTGATTACCGAAAACCAGCAAAAAGTAAAAGAATTTGTCAGAGAGCAATTTAAAAATATGGGAGAAAATCACCGATCAAGAGTAGCAAATATGGTTCAAAATCTTTTAAGAAATTCTGAGAGGTGGGAAAAAGAAAATCCGGGGATAGGAAAAGAGGTAAGAGAAATTGCCAGAGAACAGCAAAGAATAATGGAAAGAAACGAAGCCTCCCTTAAAAAAATTGAAAAAAGAAATAGATTTATTAAATTTTTAATTGGTGCCAATTACAGGGAAATTAAAAAGACAAGGTTAGAAATAGAAAATTACAAAAAGGAAATCGAAAAGTTAGAGAAAATAAAAGAAAGCTTAAATAACGAGGAAGATAAAAAAATTATTGATGAACAAATAAACGCCCTCAATCAGGAAATTCAAAAGATGGAAGATTTTTTAAACAACGAAGAAAAAAGATTTAGCCTTTTTGGCTGGTTATTTAAAAGAATTTTTAAATAAAATTTATGGGAGAAAAATTTGAAAATCAACAGGCTTTTGATGAAGAATTTGGAAAAATTTTAGAGGCAAATGAACTTGAAGATTTACTGAAGCAAACTGAACTTAATGAAACAGCAATTAGCGCAATAGTAGAAGCTTATCAGGGCGGTATAGAAAGAGGCGTTGTTTCTCGGGAAAATGCTAAAGATTGGCTTTATGAGACATTAGGGAAATATGGAGCAGGTGAAAAAGAGATTAAAGAGATATTAATGAAATATGGAAAGGAAAAAAGAATTGAAAGAGGAAAAGATGAAAAGAATATTTATATTCATCCAGAAATTAAAAAATATTCTGAGGGATTAAGAAGAAAAATTGATTTTATTAAGAATCAACAAAAAGATAAGGATAAAGAAAACAATAATTAAATTTTTTTTATAATTTTTAAAAGTTAGAAAGGTCGATTTTTTAAAATTTTTTTTATTTTTTTTATGGCAAAAAAAGAAAAAAATACAGGAATGGCAGTGGGGGGAATTATTTTGCCCATTATACCCCTTTTAACAGAAGACAAAAAAGACCCTTATGTAAAATATTACACAAAACAAGGATTAGTTTTGTGGATTTTTGATATTTTACTTTGGGTTGTAATGAACTTTATAGTAAGGTTAATTTTTGTAAGCATCTTTTCCTTTGCAATAGTTTCTTTTTTGAATATGCTAATAGCTTTAGTTATAATTGCTTTATTTATTATCGTATCGGAATAATAAATGCTTTGAGCGGTAAAGAAAAGCCATTGCCCTTAATTGGGGATTTTGCCAAAAAGATAAATATATAAATACATAAAATAGGTTATTAATTTAAAAACCATTTTACAAAAGAGGTTTATTTTGGTATTTTAATAATATATATATATTTTGCGGGGTCGTCTAACGGTAGGACAGTGGCCTTTGGAGCCATTAATCCTGGTTCGAATCCAGGCCCCGCAGCCAAAAAACAAAAAGTGCGAAAATCACGCACTTTTTGTTTTTTGGCTGCGGGAATTAAACCTCGTCAAACTTTCGCTATCATTTTACCAAATTTAATCCACAAATCAAAAAAAAGAAATCTGAAAAAGAGATGAGAACCAGCAGGCGGGGCGAAGCCCCGCCTGCTGGCATTTACCCTTTCCTTTTTTCGCTCGCCCGGCGCTTCGGCCGGGCTCGCTTTTAACCTTTATAGTTTAAAATAATTTATCTTCTTAAAATAATCTTTGAAATGTGTTAAAAATAATCCATTTATAATTGGTCATAGTCAAGATGATCCTGAACACTTTTTGGATGATTGAGAATTTCTGGGAGATTAACCAGGCGGTCTAAAATTAAGGTTGGAAAAAGGCAAAATTCTGGTGAAACAGTGTAGC
>Ga0315298_1002318_pt1 | contig 32548 bp, 31 predicted proteins | sample WHS_1_MG_FD_203077 | JGI IMG/M metagenome (GOLD analysis project Ga0315298, IMG submission 203077) | Extremophilic microbial mat communities from Washburn Hot Springs, YNP, Wyoming, USA - WHS_1_MG | ecosystem: Environmental > Aquatic > Thermal springs > Hot (42-90C) | place: USA: Wyoming... | reverse complement strand
TCCCTTTTCAAGAGTGAAGTTAAGAAGAGCAATTTCTGTTGGATCTCCATAATTTTTTTCTCCCTTTTGAATTCTTGCATCATTACATAAAGTCATTGCAAGATAGAAAAATTCTTCTGGTCCATATGTATAATGTTCTGTGACTTTTAATTCATTTTTTGTTAGAGTGCCTGTTTTATCAGATAAAATTGTTGTTACAGAGCCAAGAGTTTCTACTGATGATAGATTTCTAACAATTGCTCTTTTTGTAGCCATCACCTTAACACCAACTGCAAGAACAATTGTAACAACCGCTGGAAGACCTTCTGGCACTGCTGCTACTGCAAGAGCAACTGCTGTCATAAAGGCAACCATAAAAGGTATTCCCCTTAAAATAGAAAGAACAAAAACACCAATGCATGCCACAAGAAAAAGTTGTCCTAAAGTTTTTCCAAGTTGGTCAAGTTTTACTTCAAGAGGAGTTTTCTCTTCCTCAATTTCCTGTAAACTTTTTCCTATTTTCCCAATTTCACTATTCACACCTGTTGCAAAAACAACACCCTCTCCTCTACCATAAACTATTGTTGAACCAGAAAAAATTATATTTTTTCTATCATGTACAGGTAAATCCTCGGCCTCCATCTCTTTTTCATTTTTTTCAACTGGAAATGATTCTCCTGTTAAAAATGCCTCCTCAACTTTCAAATTTTTTTGATCAATTATTCTTATATCTGCGCCGATTTTATCCCCTGTTTCAAATATAACGATATCTCCTGGAACAACCTCTCTTGTTGGAATTTGAGTGATAACTCCATCTCTTCTCACTTTTGTCATTGGTGCTGATATTTTTTTAAGAGCCTTTAAACTTTTTTCTGCATTAATTTCCTGATAAATGCCAATAAGAGCATTAATTATAATAATTGCAAGTATTGCAATTCCATCTATCCATTCTGAAAGAATCATTGATATAATAGATGAGAAAATTAAAATTAAAACGAGGAAACTTTTTATCTGATCATAAATTCTTATAAAAATTGACTTTGGTTTTTTCTCAGGAAGTTCATTAAAACCATATATTTTTAATCTTTCCTTTGCTTCTTCTTTTGATAAACCTTTTTCAAGATCAGTTTTTAATAAACTTAAAATCTCCTCTTTTTTTAGTTTCCAGACCTTTTCCAAAAAAACCTCCACTCAAATTATTTTAGCATATTAAAATATTTATATATCATTTCCAAAAATTTTAGTATTTTGTAAACATTAAAATGTCATTTTCATGGTATCATATAATTATGAAAAACAAGTTAGAAGAGATAATTTTTATGGTTGAAGAAGATTCTGAAGGAGGATATATAGCAAGGGCTTTAAATGTGCCAATTTTTACAGAAGGAGAAACCATAGATGAAATTAAAAATAATATTATTGATGCAATAAAATGTCACTTTGATAAAAAAAATTTACCTAAAATAATAAGACTTCATTTTGTTAAAGATGAAGTTTTAACAATATGAAAATACCAAGGAATATAAATTACAAAAAATTAATAAAGTCCTTAGATAAATATGGATTTAAAATTACTCGTAGAACTGGAAGTCATATAAGATTAACAGCAGAGATTGAAGGTAAAGTTTATTATCTTACTATACCAGCACATAATCCAATTAAAATTGGAACACTAAATTCAATATTAGATGAATTAAGTAAAATTTTAAAAATACAAAAAAGTGAATTGATTAAAATTTTATTTAATTTAACTTTATCATTTAATTCTCTCTTTTTTTAATAAGATTCAAAATATAGTTTGGCTTGATAGAAAAATTTCTTAAGTTTAGGGGGATAACCTCCTCTTAAATTTAAAAGAATGTTTTGTATATGGATAATTATTATATGTTATTAAATTTAAAAATAGGCCTAATTACCTATCGATATAAATAATATTTTTGATATACTATTATTGAAATGTTTATTAGGCGACTTATAAAATTTTTTAGAATGAAAGAAATTACTAAATTTTGGAAAATTAATTATGGGAAACAATATTAAAAGAACAATCAAAGATATGCCAAAAGTTGAAAGACCAAGAGAAAAATTAATGAAATATGGACCAGAAAAACTTTCTAATTCCGAGCTTCTAGCTGTTCTTTTAAGATCAGGCACAAAAGAAGAAAACGCAATTGAGTTAGCAAACAAAATTCTAAAAAGATTTAGTGCAAGTGAATTGCCAAACTTAACCTATAATGATTTAAAAGATTATCCTGGATTAGGTCCAGCCAAAGCCTGTGAAATTATTGCTTGCTTTGAACTTGGCAAAAGATTACTTAAAGGCAAAAAGACAGAAATATATCTAACACCAAAAGAGGTATGGGAAGAATTAAGAGATTTACGCGATAATAAAAAAGAACATTTTGTTATTTTTTACCTTGATAGCAGAAACCAAGAGATCAAAAGAGAAATAATTTCTGTTGGCACTCTCAATGCTAATTTAGTCCACCCAAGAGAAGTTTTTGAGCCAGCAATTAGAAACTTAGCCGCTCAAATCATTTTGGCGCATAATCACCCATCTGGTGATCCTGAACCATCAGAAGATGATTTAGAAATCACAAAAAGATTGCTTGAGGCAGGTAAAATTTTAGGAATTGAAGTGATAGACCATGTTATTGTGACAAAAACAGGGTTTATAAGTTTTAAGGAGAAAAAATTAATATGAGTAACACAAATTACAAACCAATAATAGAAAAAGTTAAGGCAGAGCCAGAAGAGAAGAAAGGCTATATTCGGGATTTTATTACTGGGCGTTGGCTTAAAGATAGACCAGAAGAAGGGTCAAGACAAATTTTAGAAAAAAGATTAGTTGAAGAATATGGTTATTCCAAAAACCAGATTGAGATTGAGTTTCCAGTTCAAAAAGGAAGTAAAAGGATTGGACCAACAGATATTGCTGTCTTTAGAGATGAGAAAAAAATTATTGATAATCTTTATATCATCGTAGAAACAAAGCGCAAAGAAAGAAAAGATGGGATTGACCAATTGAAATCTTATCTTTCTCCGACCAATGCTGAATTTGGTATTTGGTTTAACGGAAAAGATATTGTTTATCTCCAATACCTTAAACGAGATCCATTTTTCAGAGAGATACCGGACATTCCGAAGAAAGGCGAAACCCTTGAAGATGTTGGGCTTTATCAGAAAAAGGATTTAAAGCCCGCAACTGAATTAAAAACTGTATTTGAAACAATTCATAATCATATTTATGCCAACGAAGGATTGCTCAAAGAGAAGGTTTTTAATGAGATGTTGAAATTGATCTTTATTAAAATGGCTGACGAAAAAGCCCTTGCACAAAAATGCGAATTTAGAATTACCGATAAAGAATTAGAGGAATTAGAAGAAGGTAAAGAAAATGGATTTATGGAAAGAATACTTAATCTTTTTGAAAGAGTAAAAGGGCAATATTCAGATGTTTTTGACTACAGCGAAAGATTAAATTTAAAGCCGCTAACTATTGCCTTTGTTGTTAGCCAGCTGCAAAAATACAGTCTTATTAGTACTTCTGCCGATGTTAAAGGAACTGCTTTCCAGACCTTTGTTTATGCCCATCAAAGAGGAGAACGAGGCGAATTTTTTACTCCCCATCCTATTGTTGATTTATGCGTAAATATGCTTGACCCGAAAGATAATGAGAAATTTATTGACCCAGCCTGTGGTTCCGGCGGATTTTTGGTGGCAGGAATGAATTACATCAAAGAAAAATTCATTAAAGAAAGACCCGAATTAAAAGATAAAGCTACTGATTTTCTAAAAGAATACGCACATGCCTATATTTCAGGAATAGATATAAACCCGGATTTAGCTAAAGTCGCTAAAATGCATATGGTTTTATATGATGATGGACATTCCGGAATTTTCTGCGCTAATAGTCTTTTAGATTTCAACGAGTTAATCAGAATAGCAGAAAAAGCAGGAGTTTCCCGTGCATTGCGACCAGAGCCCGGTAATTTTAAGGTGTTAATGACTAATCCGCCATTTGGTTCAAAAGGCAAGGTTACTGATAAAAGAATCCTCCAAAATTTTGAACTAGGCTATAAATGGAAACAAGAAAAAGACGGCAGATGGATAAAAACAAATAAAATTTTAGATGGACAAATTCCAGAGATTCTTTTTATTGAGAGAAGCCTCCAGCTTTTAGCCGAAGGCGGACGAATGGCAATTGTTTTGCCAAACGGAACCTTAAATAATTCCTCTCTTGAGTATGTCAGAGAATTTATTAAACAGTATTCTAGGATTTTAGCCGTAGTTTCTTTGCCGGTAGGGACTTTTATGTCTGCCGGAGCAAATCCACAGCCAAGCGTTTTATTTCTACAAAAACTAAGCAAAGAAGACGCCGAAGAATTAAATAAAAAAGATTATCCAATCTTTATGGCAATTGTTGAAAAAATTGGCTATGACTTGACCACAAAAACAGCACCGCCAATTTATAAACGAGATGAAAAAGGTGAATATCTTACTGACAAAGCAGGAAATAGGATTCTAGACACAGATATTCCAGAAATCATTGAGGCATTCGAAGTATTTAAAAGAAAATACAATTTAGGTTTTTAATTATGCATTTAGCAGAGATAAAATTTAAATCTTTAATAGACAGAGTAGATGCTAATTTTTATGTTAGCCGCCTTGGTGCTATTCAGCAATTGCATCAGCAATATAAAAACCTTGGTGACCTTTGCAATTTTCCACGGGCCAAAACGCCACCTAGAGATTTATATTTTAAAACGGGTATTCCTGTTATTAAATTAAAAAATGTCAGCAACTATTTTTTACAATTTAAAGATACAGATTATATCCCCCAGAGTAATTATTCAGAATTTGTTCAGCCAAAAAGAGGAGATATTTTAATAACCGCTACCGGAGAAGGGACAATAGGCCGAGTAGGAATCTTTGAAAATGATATTAAGTGTATTGTTACAGCAGAAGTAATGATTGTTAGACCTAGAAATATAAACCCTTATTTTCTCTTTGCTTATTTACGGTCTTCGTATGGTCACTACCAATTAGAAAGATTTGTCCGTGGATCAACCGGACAAACGCATTTGTATTCTAAAGATGTTGCTTTAATTCCTGTACCGCAGGTCTCGGAAAGATTACAAAAAGAAATTGAGGAATTAGTAAAACAAGCCCACCAAAAGAAAAAATTGGCAGATGAAAAATATGAAGAAGCTAATAAGCTTTTATTAAAAGAATTGGGATTACACGATTTAGTCATAACCGAGCAGAAATTCTTTGAAGTTAAATTTAGCGAAACAAAAGAAAGGATAGATGCTGATTACTATAAGCCAGAATATAAAACTATTGATGATTTAATACAGCAAAATGAAAAACGAGGTCTATTTAAACTACAGAAATTAAGCAATGTTTGTATGTTGAAAAAAGGTATTGAAGTAGGTTCTGAAGCATACACTAAAGAAGGCATTCTATTTTTAAGAGTGTCAAATATTTCTGAAACAGGATTAACAGAAGGAGAAAGCAGCGAATATATAACTCCTTTTCTATTTGAACAGATAAAAGAAGAGTACGCGGTTAAAGAAAATGATATTTTATACACCAAAGACGCAACAATAGGGGTTGCTTTGGTGGCTGATAAAGATTTCCCCTCATCTATTCCATCAATGGGAGTTGTAAGATTACAATCAAAAGGAATTGACCCCTATTATATTGCATTAGCGTTAAACTCCATAGCCTGTAGAAGTCAATCCAATAGAGAAGTAATTGGAGCTGTTATTAAGCATTATAATTTTACAAAATTGAAAAACTTATTAGTGCCAATCGTTCCGAAACAGAAACAAGAAAATATAGCTGAGTTAGTAAAGCAATCTTTTTCCTTACGCAAAGAAGCAAAACAACTTTTAGATGAGGCGACTAAAAGAGTTAAGGAAATAATTGAGTAGTTTTATTGTTTTTTACAATATTTTGTTATAATATAATTACTATGGGAATTAAAAAATCTTCTCAAAAATTGATTTACAAAGTGATACCAAAGAAGGTTTTAGAAAAAAACCTTGAAGCATTGGAATCCTACGGTTATTACAAAAAAACCTTAGACCTTATAGAAAAGGTTAATATTGTTTTAGGTAGGAGACCGACTTTCAAAATAGATACTAGCTCAACATTAAATTTTAAGGTTAACTATTATGGAATCTCTTCAACCACAGCGCAAAAAATTTAAGACAACGCAGGATTGGAATAATTTCGTTGCCGCTCTACAACAACAAGGTCAAGGAATAAGTGGGAAAGATTTATATGAACTTCGCAAAGCGTGCTACGAAGAGATTGAACAATATCGAGGAAGACCACTTTTGGTATATGCTACAAAATTTTTAGAAGGTGTTCCGCTTGGTACACCGAATTTTATCGACCTATCCGATGTTGATGGATTTACAGATTTAATTAATTCAGTAAAAGGCAATGAGGCGGTTGATGTGCTTTTACATAGTCCGGGTGGAAGGCCTGATGCAACTGAACGCTTGGTTGCTTTATTAAGAAATAAATTCCAAGAAGTTAATTTTCTTATTCCACATTCTGCGTATTCAGCCGCTACAATGTTAGCATTATCGGGAAATCATATTATTTTACATCCAAGCGCAACTTTAGGGCCAATTGATCCTCAGATTAACGGCATACCAGCTCGTTCTATAAAACGTGGCTTTGAGAACGCTAAGAAAAAAATTGCCAAAGAAGGACCTGAGACCTTACCTGCATATATTCCACTTATTGAAAAATATTCACTTGATCTTTTGGAACTCTGCGAGGATTCTGAAAAATTAGCCAAAGAACTTGTTTCTACTTGGCTTAAAAAGTATATGTTCAAAAATGAACGTGGCGTAGGCAGAAAAATTGGAAAGATAGTTAGATACCTTTCTGATTATGACAAACACTTAATGCATTCGCGTCCTTTGTCATTCGAGAAATTGGCTGAATTTGGATTAAAAATTGAGTTCGCTGATGAAACACTCCAAGATTTATTATGGGAAGCATATATTTTACTCAACGGGTTTTTTAATATAAGTCCATTTGTAAAATTATATGAAAATGCACATGGTGTATCTTGGGGTAAACAATTTCAGCAAATTTATAAAAGTCCACAATCTCAACAAAAAAACTAAATCATAATAAGCACCTTTTTTATTAATAGCTCATTGGTTTCTAAAAAATTTTGGCAAAGTAAATGTATCAGCAAAAAATGTTTCTAAAATTCTGTGCTTGCAAAATATCAAAAATATTAAAATTTTCGCATCTTGTCTAACTCCTTAAATTTATATAACTATGTCATCTCAGGGATAGGTGGTCAAATCCGCTGTAAGAAGTTTTAATTAATAGTCTTATTTCCACTATCCATAACAAAGAAGATATTTTTTAATGACAATATTATGCATAATTTTTAATAATTTCTTTTAAAATAAACTTTATCAGTTTCTCTTTAATTTTACACATTTTTCAAAAATTACTTTGGCTTCAACAAGGGATTTATTTAAATTTTAATAGATAAATTATGTTTGAATCTTTAAAATTATATAGATAGATTGATAATTTAACTTCCCTACGACAAATTTATAGAGTCTAGTATAATCTATACAAATGAATGATGATTAGAAAAATAGTTAAAAAAGTATTTTCCAGAAAAGTAAAAATTTTCAGAAGTTTAATATAGTGGCTATGTTTTGAAAGAAATTGACCAAGATTTTTGTTTAATAGTTGTTTTTTATTCTTGAATTGATTAAAATTTTATTTAATTAAAATATTACATTTATAAAAAATAATAGCATTTTGTCTTACACTAAAATAATATTCTTATGGTATCATATATATTGAGGTTGATATGTTAAGAGTGATTTTGATTTTTCTCTCATATTTATATGGTTCGATACCTTTTGGTCTTCTTTTTGTCAAAAAAACAAAAGGCATTGATATAAGAAAAATTGGGAGTGGGAATATAGGTGCAACTAATGTTTTAAGAGTTGCTGGATTATCAACAGCACTTATTTCTGGTATTCTTGATTTATCAAAAGGGCTTCTTCCAATTTTAATTGGTAAATATATTTTTCATTTTGATATCTACACTCTTTTTTTAATGGGTTTTTTCGGAGTTATAGGTCATGACTACTCAATTTTTCTGGGTTTTAAAGGCGGAAAAGGAATTGCTTCAACATTAGGATTTATAATTGGTTTAAATCCATTTGTTGCCTTAATTCAGGTTTTAATTTTTATTATAGTTTTATTATTAACAAAATTTGTTTCTCTTTCATCAATAGTTTCTCTTTCACTATTACCAGTAGTTTTATTATTATTTAAAAAATATAATTTAGCCTTATTATCAATTTTATTATCGCTTCTTGCAATCTATAGACATAAAGAAAATATTGAGAGATTAAGGTATGGAATTGAATCAAAATTTGGTGAAAAAGCGGTTGTAAAAGAGACAAAAATTTTTAGTACAAACACTCAGGATATTGAGGAAGTTAAAAATATTCTTGAAAATAGAGGAGTTGGAATAATTCCAACTGATACTGTTTATGGACTCTGTGTTAATGCTTTAGATAAAGATTTAATTAGAAAGATTTATAAAATTAAGAAGAGAGATTTTGATAAACCACTTGTTTTATTTGTTAAGAATAAAGAGGAAATCAATAAATTTGCTTTTGTTGATAAAATATCAGAAAAATTAATAGATAAATTTATGCCAGGTGAAATAACAATCGTTTTAAAAAAGAAAGAGACCTGTCCTGATGTTTCATTAAAAAAATTTGAGACAGTTGGCTTTAGGATACCGAATAATGATTTTGTTTTGAATCTATTGAATAAAATTGATTTTCCTCTTGCAACAACAAGTGCAAACATTTCAAAGCAAAAAACTCCAAAAGATCTTGATGGCTTAAAAAAGATTTTTAATGGAATAGTAGATTTTATGGTTGATGGTGGAGAGTTGGGAGAAACACCATCAACAGTTATTGAAGTTATTGATGGAAAGGTGAATATTTTAAGAGAAGGCAAGATAAAAAAAGAAGAGATTTTTAAGATAATTTAATCAAAGGAGAGTAGTTATGAAGATAGCGATTGGTTCTGACCATGCTGGTTATGAACTTAAAGAGAATTTAAAAAAATTTTTATGTCTTGAACATGATATTTTAGATGTAGGAACAAGTTCAACTGAATCAACAGACTATCCAGATTTTGCTCAAAAGGTCACTGAACTTCTAATCAAAAAAGATGTTGATTTTGGTATATTGATTTGTGGCACAGGAATTGGAATGTCCATAACAGCAAATAAATTTAAAGGAATTTATGCAGCCCTCTGTTATGACACAAACACAGCAAGTTTAGCAAGAAGACATAACAATGCAAATGTTTTATGTTTAGGTGGAAGAACAACAAAGATTAATGATGCAATTGAAATTGTTAAAGCATTTCTATCTAATGAGTTTGAAGGTGGAAGGCATGAAAGGAGATTCAATAAAATAAAAGATATAGAAAAATTAAATTTTAAGGAGTAAAGATATGATTTGTGATATATGCCATAAAAGAGAAGCAGATTATACTATTACAAAAATTATTGATGGTAAAAAAAGAGTATTACATATATGTAAAGAATGTGCAAGAGAATATGGATATTTAAAAGATGAATTTTCTTTTTTCTCTCCTTTTGATTCATTTTTTGAAGATGAGTTTTCAAAATTTTTCTCAACACCTGAACCAACTCTTGTAACAGACCAGTTTACTGGAGAAGCAGAAGAGGTTATTTTAGAATCAGAAAATATCGCTAAAGAACTTGGTGAAGATGAAATAAAAACAGAACACCTTCTTCTCGCCCTTTTAAGAAAAGGTGATTTTGTGAAAAATATTCTATTTGAACTTGATACTGATTTAAAAGAACTTGAAACAGAAGTTTTATCATATATGAAAAAGAAAAATAGAGAGGTTGAAGAGATATCTCTTTCTCCAAGAGTAAAAAGAGTTTTTGAACTATCTCAAAAAGAGGCAAATAATTTGGGCTCTGAATATATTGGCTCAGAGCATATTCTACTTGGACTTATTGATGAGGGAGAGGGAGTTGCTGGAAAAATTTTAAAAGACAAAGGTATAACAAGAGAAAAAGTTTTATCTTTTATAGAAAAAAAGGAGAAGGTAAAAAAAGAGAAAAAATATACAAAAACTCCAACTCTTGATCAATTCAGCAGAGATTTAACAAAACTTGCAAAAGAGGGGAAACTTGACCCTGTTATTGGAAGAGACAAGGAGATTTTAAGAACTTTAAGAATTTTATCAAGAAGAACAAAGAATAATCCTGTTCTTATTGGAGAGCCAGGTGTTGGAAAAACTGCAATTGTTGAAGGGATTGCTCAAAGAATTGTTCAGGGAAAAGTGCCAGATCAGTTGAAAGACAAAAGAGTTGTTTCTCTTGACCTTCCAGCAATAATCGCTGGTACAAAATATAGAGGTGAATTTGAGGATAGATTGAAGAAGATAATTGATGAAATAAGAGAGAGTGAGGGAGAAATTATTGTTTTCATAGATGAACTTCACACAGTTGTTGGTGCTGGAGGCGCAGAAGGTGCTGTTGATGCTTCAAATATTCTTAAACCCGCCTTAGCAAGGGGAGAGTTGCAATGTATTGGTGCAACAACAATAAATGAATATAGAAAATATATTGAAAAAGACCCTGCGCTTGAAAGAAGATTTCAGCCAGTTCTTGTTTCAGAGCCAACAGTTGAGGAGACAATAGAAATTTTAAAGGGCTTAAGAGATAAATATGAGGCTCATCACAGGGTAAAGATTTCTGATGATGCCATTCATGAAGCAGCAGTTCTATCTGAAAAATATATAACTGATAGATTTTTACCAGATAAAGCAATAGATTTGATTGATGAGGCCGCTTCAAAAGTAAAGTTTGAAGAGAAAAAAGAGCCAGATGACATTAAAAAACTTGAAGAAGAGTTAAAGAAAGTTATCAGGGAAAAAGAGGTGAAAATAAAAGCAGAGGATTATGAAAAAGCAGCAAAACTTAAAAAAATGGAAGAAGATTTGAAGAAAAAAATAGATGAAGAGAAGAAGAAAAGAGAAAAGGAAAAAGGTTCTTTAGAGCCTGTGATAACAGGTGAAGATATTGCAGAGGTTGTATCTGAATGGACAGGCATACCTGCATCAAAACTTGTTGAAGAGGAGATAAAAAAATTAAGAGAAATGGAAGAGCACCTTCATAAAAGAATTGTTGGTCAGGAAGAGGCAATTAAAGCAGTATCTGAAGCGATAAGAAGAGCAAGGGCTGGTCTTAAAGAACCAAACAAACCAATAGGTTCGTTTCTTTTTTTAGGACCAACAGGAGTTGGTAAAACTGAACTTGCAAAAACTCTTGCAGAATTTCTTTTTGGTGATGAAAATGCAATGATAAGATTTGATATGAGTGAATATATGGAGAAACACACTGTTTCAAGATTTATAGGTGCTCCTCCTGGATATGTTGGATATGAAGAGGGAGGGCAACTTACAGAAGCAGTAAGAAGAAAGCCTTATTCAGTTATTCTTCTTGATGAGATAGAAAAAGCACATCCAGATGTATTTAATATACTTCTTCAAATTCTTGATGATGGAAGATTAACAGATTCAAAAGGAAGAGTTGTGGATTTTAAAAATACTATAATTATAATGACATCAAATCTTGGAAGTGAAATTTTACTTAAAGTGGACCCTGATGATAAAGAGGGTTTTGAAAAAGCAAAAAATGAAATAATTGAACTTTTAAAATATAAATTTAGACCTGAATTTCTAAACAGGATTGATGAAATTATTGTTTTCCATAAGTTGACAAAAAAACAAATTAAAGATATAGTTAATCTGTTGATTGAAAGAGTTAGAAGAACCTTGAGAGGTCAAAATATGGATTTAAAGATAAGCGATAGAGCATTAGAGAAAATTGCAGAAATTGGTTTTGACCCAGTTTTTGGAGCAAGGCCATTGAGAAGAACTATACAAAGAGAAATAGAGAATGCCATAGCAAAGAAAATTTTAGATGGTGAATTTAAAGAAAAAGATATAATTTTGATAGATTTTGAAGATGATAAGTTTACATTTAAAAAGGAGGAAAGTAGATGAGAGAACTTTTACTTTTAATTCAATTGATACTTTCAATTGTTATAATTGTTAGTATTGTTTTTCAGACACCAAAAGGAGAAGGGCTTGGCGCAATATCAGGTGGTGCGCATCTTTTTCATGTTACAAGAAAAAAAGATTTAATTTTAAATAAAATAGCATTGGTTGGTGCAATAGCATTTGGTGTTCTATCCTTGATTTTAACCATTTTGGGAGTATAATAATTTCTTAATGCCGGGATGGCGGAATTGGCAGACGCGTACGTTTGAGGTGCGTATGGGGAGACCCGTCCGGGTTCAAGTCCCGGTCCCGGCACCATGATAAATTCAAAGAAAAAATTTTCATACTTTCTAACTTGATTTTTTTTCATTTTTTTCTGAATACAATTTTATACTGGATTTAAATATTTGAAGATAAAAAGTGATATACTAAAATTGTATGAATCAAATCAATGAATTAATATTTAAAAAAATATTTGAGAATGCAAAAAACCACTTTTTCTTTGTTTTAAAAGAGAGAAAGATTTCATCAGTTAGTAAAAATATAGAAGAAATATTAGGTTTTAAAGAAGAAGAGTTGATTAATAAAGATATAAAAGAGTTTCTTTTTGATGAAGAGGATTATTTAAAATTTAATGAATATATAGAGAGTAAGAGAAAAGGAGGAGTTAATATAAGATTAAAAACAAAGAGAGGGGAGATTAAATTTTTTGATATCCTTATGTCAAATATAGAACAAGAGACAAATTCTATTTTCTTTATTTTAAAAGATATAACAGAGGATGTAAAAAAAGAAAAATTAAACCAAATTTTATTTAAATTATCCAAAACTTTTTTTGAAACCAAAAGTTTAGATGAACTTTTTCAAAAAATTCATAAATTAATAAAAGAATTTACTTATGCTGAAAATTTTTATATCTCACTAATTGATGAAAGTTCAGAGTATATCTATTTTCCATATTTTATTGATTTAATGGATGAGAAGCCACTTCCAAGAAAAAGAGGAGGTGGAATAACTGAATATATTTTAGAGAAAGGTAAAGGAGTATTACTAAAAAGGGAGGAAATTGAAAGATTAAGAGATGAGGGTAAAATTATTTTTTATGGAACATGTCCAGAAAGTTATGTTGGATACCCTTTAAAAGTAAAAGATAAATTCATTGGAGTTATTGCAATTCAAAGTTATGATAAAAATTTTATTCATAATGAAGATGATTTAAATTTAATATCTTATATTGGAGAAAACATTTCTAAAGCAATTGAAAAATTAATGGATATTGAAAAAGAAAAAACTTTAATAAAAAACTTTAATGGTGTTATTTATTCATTTATTTTTGAAAATCAAAAATTTATTGATATTGAGGGAAAATTCGAAGAGATAACTGGATATAAAAAAGAAGATTTTATTGAGGGCAAAATTTTAGTTTCAGAATTAATACATGAAGATGACCTTGATGATTTAGAAAATTCATTTAAAAAACTAATAGATGGAGAAAAAACTACTATAACAGATATTTTTAGAATTGTAACAAAAGATGGAGAAATAAAGTGGCTAAGCCAAAATGCAACCATATTAAGAAAGGAGATTCCAGAATTTACTATAATTCAAGGTTTAGTTACAGATATAACTGAAAATATGAAAATAAAAGAGGAATTAATAGAATCAGAAAAAAGATTTAGACTCCTTTTTGAAAATTCACCAATAGGAATAACATTAACTGATAAAAATGGAAAAATGATTTATTGTAACCCAAAATGGGAAGAGATAATTGGATATAAATTAGAAGAATTAGAGAAGTTAACCTGGATGGATTTGACATATAAAGATGACTTTAAAGAGGATTTAGAGAAATTCAATAAATTGATTAAAGGCGAACTTAAAAGTTATTCTCTTGAAAAAAGATTAATTAGAAAAGATGGTGAAATAATTTGGATTAAATTAATAGTTGTAAGAGTTGATGATGAGAATGGGAATTTCCTTTATGAAATAGCAATGATTGAAGACATAACAGAAAGAAAAAAGATAGAAACAAAATTAAAAGAGTCAGAAGAAAGATTTAGAACTATTTTTGAGAAATCTCCATTAGGAATTACTATTTGTGATAGAGAGGGAAAAACAATTTTAGCAAATAATACTTTTTTAAAAATGATTGGTTACACTCTTGACGAATTAAAAGAGATTTCCTGGAAGGATTTTACTTATCCAGAAGATTTAGATAAAAACTGGGAATTGTTTAACAAATTAATCAATAAAGAAATAGATACATATTCAATAGAGAAAAGATATATAAGAAAAGATGGAAAAATAATTTATGTAAATATTAATAGTTCTGCAGTGTTTGATGAAGAAGGTAATTTTTTATATGAATTTGCAACAATAGAAGATATAACTGATAAAAAAATGCTTGAAAATTCTTTATATGAAAGTGAAAAAAAATTTAGATTATTTTTTGAAAAAAATCCACTTGGAGTTGCAATAGTTGATGAAAATAATAAATATATATCATTTAACTCAGTTTATAAAAATCTTCTTGGATATTCAGAAGATGAGTTAAAAAATTTAACTTGGAAAGATATAACACATCCAGATGATTATAATAAACAGTTGGAATTATTTAATAAATTGATAAATAGAGAAATTGATTCTTATATGATAGAAAAAAGATACATAAAAAAAGATGGTTCAATATTTTGGGGTTTACTTTTTGCTTCATCATCTTTTGATGAAAATGGAAAATTTATATATTCATTTGGTCTTTTAAGAGATATCACTGAAGAAAAGAGATTAAGAGAAGAGTTAGAGGATGCCCATAATAAACTTAAAAAATCTTTTGATAATATTTTAATATTAACAACAAAAATAATAGAAATGAAAGACCCATATACAGCAGGTCACCAGGCAAAAGTTTCTCATATAGCAACAAAAATTGCTGAAAAATTAAACCTTCCAAAAGAAAAAATAGAATCAATTAAAATTGCTTCATTTCTTCATGATATTGGTAAAATGGTTGTTCCATCAGAAGTTTTAAATAAGGCAGGAAAATTAACTGAAAATGAATTTTCATTAATTAAAGAACATTCAAAAGCAGGATATGATATTTTGAAAAATGTTGACATTCTTCACCCCATTGCAGAAATAGTTTATCAACACCACGAAAGATTGGATGGCTCTGGTTATCCAAGAGGATTAAAAAATGGAGAAATTATGCTTGAAGCAAGAATAATTGCCGTTAGCGATGTATTTGAAGCAATGACCTCTCATAGACCATATAGACCCAAATTTAGTTTAGAAGATGCATTAAAGGAGTTAAAAGAAAAAAGTGGAATTTTATATGATAAAGATTGTGTTGAGGCATTAGTTGAAATAATAGAAAACAATGAACTGAATTTAAAATTATAATAAAATTTTATGAGTGATATCTATTTGAAACTTGAATTTATCTTTCCAACTGGTTCATTCAAAGATAGAGGAGCAACTGTATTAATAAGTAAAGTCAAAGAACTTGGTATTAAAAGAATTGTTGAAGATTCATCTGGAAATGCTGGTGCTTCAATTGCAGCCTATTCAGCAGTTGCGAAAATTGATTGCGATATTTTTGTTCCAGAAAATGCTTCACCAAATAAAATAAAACAGATTGAATTTTATGGAGCAAATTTACACAAGATTTCAGGTTCAAGAGAAGAGGTTTTTAATAGAGCAAAAGATTTTTCAAAGAATTTTTATTATGCGAGTCATTTTATTAATCCTTATTTTTTCCATGGTACAAAAACTGTAATATATGAAATATTTGAAGATTTTAACTATTCTCTACCTGATACAATTATTTTACCTGTTGGTAGTGGTTCTTTTATTTTGGGAATTTATATAGGATTGAATGATTTGAAAAGAAGTGGGTTAATTGAAAAGTTTCCAAAAATTATTGGTGTTCAATCTGAAAATTGTGCACCAATTTACGAAGCATTCATTAAAAAAGAAATAACTATCCAAAAATTTGAGAAAAAACAAACAATAGCAGAAGGAATTTCAAATCCAAATCCATTAAGAGGTAAGGAGATTTTAAAAGCAATTTATGAATCAGAAGGTGATTGTTTAATTGTTTCTGATGAAGAAATAATAGTTTCACAGAAGGAACTTGGAAAAAGTGGGATATTTGTTGAACCAACATCAGCAGTATCATATGCTGGAGCAAAAAAATATATTAAAAATTTAAAAAAAGATGAAAAAATAGTTGTTATTTTAACTGGTTCTGGCTTAAAGTCACTATAAAAATTTAATCATAATACCATTTAAATTTATAAATTGAAATTAAGAAGGAGATTATTAATATAATAATTAGAACTATAAAATCCATTTGAAAAGTTAAATTAGTTTTTATCCATGATATATCACTATTAAGCCATGTTCTTTTGAATAAATCAACAATATATGTTAAGGGCAGAATTTTTGCAATATTTAACATAAATTTTGGCATTGATTCAAGTGGTATTGTTGCTCCAGATAAAAATAACATTGGAAAATAGATAATATATGCAATAGTACTTGCAACCCTAACATCTGAAACTAAACTCGCAATCAAAAATCCTATTGAAAATATTGAAAAAGTAGAAATTATAAATGTAATTAAGAATAATACAATATTTCCATAGAAATGTAAGTTAAAAATTATTTTTCCAAAGATTATAAGAAGTATAAGTCCAATTAATGTTAAAACAAAGTTAACTATAAGTTGAGATATAATTATATAAATAGATTTTAATGGAGTTGCCATCAATCTTTTTAATATTTTTTTGTCTCTATATTCAACAAGAGTTAATGGTAAACTCATAAGGCCATTAACAGCTATAATAACTCCAAGATAAGAAGGTACCATAACATCAACTGATCCAAAACCACCAAAAAAAGGAGTTGGTTTATTACCATAAATTCCACCAAACATTAAAATCATAAAAACTGGAAAAAAAATAGAAAAGAATACAACCGGGAATTCTCTCATTAAAAGTTTAAAATCAACTTTTATCAATTTAAATAACATTTCCATTTTTTTCCTCCTGATAATATCTTCCAGTTAATCTTAAATAGGTATCTTCAAGGTTAGGTTTTTTTGTTACTAAATTCTTAAAATTTATTTTTTTTGAATATAGATATATGACCAGATCTTTTAATTGATCTTCACTTTTACCATAAATAGTAACTTCATTGTCTTTGATATAGACATTACTAACTCCTCTAATTTTTTTCAATTCATCTAAATCTATATCTTTCAAGACCTCAAATTTTATCATTTCTTCAATCTCACTTTTTTCAATTAGTTTTTCTGGTGTATCAAGAGCAATTATTTTTCCATGATCTATTATTGCAACTCTATCACAGAGAGTTTCTGCTTCTTCCATATAATGTGTTGTAATAAAAACTGTTCTGCCTTCTTTTTTCAAATTATTTATCATACTCCACATATCTCTTCTTGCTTTTGGGTCAAGACCAGTTGTTATTTCATCAAGAAAAATTATTTTTGGATTTGAAATTAAAGCAAGGATTATTGATAATTTCTGTTTTTGTCCACCAGATAATTTCATTACAAAACTGTTTTTGAATTCAATGAGTTCAAATTTTTCAAGTAATTCTAAATAATTAAGGGGATTTTTATAAAAAGATGAAAAAAGTTCACAGATTTCATTTACCTTTATCTTATCCTGATAAGATGTTTCTTGAAGTTGTATGCTTATTTTATGATATAAACTCTCTCTATCTTTATTTGGATTTAGACCGAGAACATTTATTTCACCACTATCAGGTTTCCTTAGACCCTCAACACATTCAATTGTTGTTGTTTTTCCTGCACCATTTGGGCCTACCATTCCAAAAATTTCACCTTCATCAACATAGAAACTAATGTCATCAATAGCCTTAATTTTTCCATAATATTTTTTTAAATTATGAACCTCAATAACTCTCATAATTCCTCCAACTTAAATTTATAAAAATTATATACCAGATTAAAAAAATAAACAGGGTTGACAAAATTAAAAAAAACTAATAAAATAGATTTACTATGAAAAATTTAGATATTAAATTATCAGAAAGACAAAAAGATTTAATGAGTTTCTTAAAAGATTATTTTAAAAACCATAAGTTTATTACACCCTGTATTTTATCAAAAGAACTTGAAATAAACTTGATAACTGCTTATGAACATTTAAGAAATCTTAAAGAAAGAGGGATTCTAAATATTAAATTTTCAAAAGAAGAGGGAAAGGGGAGACCAAAATATTTATACTTTCTAACAAGTGAAGGAAAAAAATTGTTAACAGGAAATGAAAATATTTCTGAGATTGAAAAATTCATAGATGAATTCAATAAGGCAAAAGAAGAGGGTAAACTTGATCTTTTTATAAGTGAAAAATTGACTATTCTCACAAAAAAAACTTTAAAACCACTTTTATTTATTGTTCTTGGATTTTTGATCCTTATAACTTTTTTCTCAAATATTAAAGAACTTGAAACATTGAAGGAGTTTCTAATTCTATCTTCATCCTCAGGAATTCTATTTTTAGGTTTTACATCATACCTTTTTTATCTTCTTTCAAAATATGTTGATACTTTTAGACCATATAATAATAAATGGGAAGATATCAAATATAATTTAATTTCTTTGAATAAAGATGAAAGAGATGAAATTGTGAAAATGTTAATTTGTTACATCAATGGAGGTGTGAAAAATGGGAATTAAAACATCTGTTGCGGGTTATTTAGTTAAAAAAACTCTTTTGTATGCCCAGAAAGACCCTGAAAAAAATATTGACAAGATCCTGAACTTTATGAAAATGATAACACCTGTCAAAGTTTACAAAGAGCAAATTGAATCAGCAAAACAAAATATTCATAATGGTGCATACTGGCAATTAATTACATCTGTTTTAAAAAACATTGATACAAAAATATTGACAACCCTTGGTTATAATTTCTTTGTTAACACTCTTTTAATCGGTGTTCAAAAAAATAATGAAGCAGAGAAAAAATTTGGAGTACCAGGTCTATTCACAATTCTAATAAGTCCAACTATGAGATGTAATTTAAGATGTATTGGTTGTTATGCAGGTGAATATACAAGAAAAGACGACCTTCCTCTTGAAGTTATTGACTCCATAATTACACAGGGTAAAGAGTTAGGAACATATCTATATACAATTCTTGGTGGTGAACCATTTATAAGAGAAGATATGTTTGAAATTTATAAAAGACATTCAGATTGCGCTTTTCAGGTTTTTACAAATGGGACTCTTATAGATGAAGAGATGGTTAAAAAGATAAAAGAAGTTGGAAATGTTATGCCAGTTTTATCAATTGAAGGCTTTGAAAAAGAGACAGATGAGAGAAGGGGAAAAGGAGTTTTTCAGAAATTAATGAAAACTATGGATCTATTAAAACAAAATAAAATTCCTTTTGGTTACTCAGTTACATATACAAAACTGAATGCTGATGCTGTAACAACTGAAAAATTTCTTGATATGCTAATTGAAAAAGGAGCGTTCTGGGGATGGTATTTCTTATATATGCCAGTCGGAAGAGAACCAACAACTGAACTAATGGCAACATCTGAACAGAGAAAAAAATTAGGAGAATTCATTAGATGGGCAAGAGAAAATAAACCAATATGGCCAATGGACTTCTGGAACGATGCTCCATTTGTTACTGGTTGTATTGCAGGAGGAAGAAGATATATACATATAAATCATAAAGGAGAAGTTGAACCCTGTATTTTCTTACATTTTTCTGGTGGAAATGTTAAAGATAAGCCACTTATCGAAATTTTAAAATCACCTCTTTTTACAACAATCAGAAAATTTCAACCATTCAATAAAAACCTTCTTTTGCCCTGTGAAATTATTGATGAACCAAAGGTGTTTAGATATTTTTATAAAAAAACACATCCACAAGAAACTGACCTCGATGCAGATTTATTAGTAAAAGATGAAAAACTTATGAACAATCTTGATAAATACTCAAAAGAGGTCACAAAAGCAATGAATGAGGTATGGAATAAAGAGCCAGCCTTTGAAAAATATAGAGAACATGTTAAAAAAGTTCTTGAAGAGAAAAAAAAGAGATTAAATCAAGAGGCACTTGAAAAAAGAAAAAGATATGAAGAAATTTTAAAGAGAAAAGAGGAAAGAGAGAAAGTAAAGAAAATATAATAAGAGGTAATTTTGGAATTAATTAAAATTAAAGAAGGAATTTTTTATATTAAAGATTCGACAAACCTGCCTCTTTTTGAGGCAGGTTCTTTTTATGCTCTGTTTGATGCTCCAATTGATAAAGATAAAAGTAAAAAAGTTAAGAAAATTATAGAAGAAAATAAATTTAACCTTAAATTTTTGATTTTTTCTCACCATCACGCAGATCATATGGGAGGTGGTAATTTTTTAAAAAATTATTTTAATCTTAAAACTTATTCAAGTAAAACAGAAAAAATTTTTCTTGAAAACCCAATTCTTGAACCAATATATCTATCTTCAGGAGGCAATCCTCCAAAAGATTTTTTGAATAAATGGGTTCTTGGGGAGGGAGTTTTAATTGATGAATTAATTGAAAATTTAAATTTTAATGGTTTAGAGGTTCTTGAACTATCTGGTCACTCTATTGGAATGATTGGAATTAAGTTATATAATATTATATTTTCTGCAGATACCTTTTTTTCAGAAGAAATACTTGATAAGTATGTAGTTCCATATTTTCACTCATATAAGAATTTTTTAGAAAAAATGTCTTTTATAAAAAATCTTGATTTTTCATATATAGTTCCTTCTCATGGTGAACTATTAGATAAAGAAAGTGCTATAAAAGTCATTGATTACAATATTAAAAGATTATTGGATATAAAAGAATCAATATTTAAAATAATAAAAGAGCCAAAGTCAGTTGATGAAATAATAAAAAATTTAAACCTTAACATTGAATCATTTGTTGTTGCATATTTGATTAAAAGTTCAATTTTAAATCTCCTTCATGAAGCAAAGGATAATAACGAGATTGAAATTATAGTAAAAGAGGGAGTCACCTTATTTAAAAAATGAAAATTTTAGGTCACAGGGGATGTTTTTATGAAACTGAAAATACCATAAGAAGTTTCATCAGGGCATTTGAACTTGGAGTAGATGGAGTTGAACTTGATGTACAATTAACATCTGATAATTATATTGTGGTTTCACATGATTCAAATTTAAAAAGATTAACAGGTTTGGATTTTGATATAAAGAAGAACAATTTTTCTAAATTAAAAGAAATTGATATTAATGGAGAGGAAGTGCCATTATTAAATGATGTCTTAGAATTGGTTAAAGAGAAAAATAAATTGATAGACATTGAGGTGAAAGATCCTGATGATATGAGAATGGTGTGTGAAATTGTTTCTAAATTTAATTATGAAGAAGTTATTATCTCATCTTTTTACCATAAAAATATTTTCTATTATAAAAAAATTTATCCAGAAATAAAGTTTGCATATCTTTATTCTCATGAACCAAAAAATATAGAGGAATATTTAAATGAAGTTGATTTTTTAAAGCCAAATATCAATTTTTTAACTGAAGATTATAAGTTCTATTCTCAAAAGATAATACCATGGGTTGCTAATGATAATAGAGATTTTGAATATATAAGAAATTTTAATCTATATGGAGTAATAACAGATTTTCCAGACAAATTAAAAAATTTTCTTAATAAAAAAGAGTTTTCAGAAAATTATTTTATTTATTATTTATTAAAATCTATTATTAAAGAAGAGTCAACTTTTAATAAAGATTTTATAAAAATAACTTTAAAAAATCTTTTTCAGAATATTACAATTAATGAGATAAAAATAAATGATAGATTTTTAAATATTGGAAAGGGTTATCCAATTATCTGGAAAGTTGGCGAAAAATTAAATTTAAATATAGAAAATTTTTCTTTAAATGATAAATTAATTTTAAATGTAAAAGAAATTGGTATTTTTGAAATTGAATTAAAAGACCTTATTAAGATTTTAAATTAAATATTTTTTGCCTTTTCAATCCATTTTTTATCTGAAAGTAAAGCCCTGCCAATTCCAACACTATCGCAATATCCATTCTGAATTAGAAAATTTGCAAATTCAGGAGTTTTAATACCACCAGTTAAATTAATTGGAATATTAACCATCTCTTTTAGTTTCTTTGAATAATCTTTAAAATAACCATCATATCCCCATATCTCTTTTGGCCTACTACCAGAATAACCACCAGTAACATCTATCATATCAACTTTAAAAGAAACTTCTTTTCCAATAATCAAACCATCTTCAACTTTTAAACCATTTTCAAAAAATTTATATTGAGGAGGATTATCAGCAATGGGTAATCTTACTGAAATTAAAATATTTTTTGCTTTTGTTTTTATCTCTTCAATTATTTCTAAAAGAATTCTTGCTCTATTTAAAACAGTTCCTCCATATTCATCCTTTCTTTTATTTGTTAAGGGAGATAAGAATTGATTTATAAGAAATCCATGACCTGCATGAATCTCTATCATATCATATCCTGAATCTTTTCCTCTTCTTCCCGCTTCCCCAAAAGAGACAACAATTTCTCTTATCTTTTCTTTTGTTAAATCTTCTTCATTAATTGATTTTAATGGTTTTCTTGTATCTTCTTCATCTTCAAAAACAAAATCACTTTCTTCTTTATTTTTCAGCATATCCTTAAGTTCTGGAATATCAAATAGATTTGCCCCAGCATGATTTATTTCTATTGCAATTTTTACTCCATTATTATGAACTCTTTTTACCAATTCCCTATGTCCATCAATATATTTATCATCTGATAGAAGCATTTGATTCGGCATAACTCTTGACTCTTTCGAAGGAAAAGCATTTTCTGTGATAATTAAACCCATTCCAAGTTTTGACATATTTTCATAATAATTTAAAATAACATCATTTACAAAACCACCTTTTTCCTGATTTTTAATAGCAAGAGGTGGCATAACTATTCTATTTTTTAATTCCAAATTTCCAATTCTAATAGGTTCAAAAAGTTTCATAATATTTCACCTCTTTAAAAGATTTTATAACAACTTTAAAATTTTTCAAATTCTCTGAAAAAAATAAATGAGATTTGCAATGACAATCAGATGAGCCAAAATTTTTAATATAACAAAAATTGCTTTCAATAAATTTTTTTGCTAATTCACACTCATTTAATTTTTCAAATAAATATATTTCTTTAAATGAAAAATTTGCATTACTTGTTAAATAATCAATATGCCAATGAATATTTTTTTCTCTTTTAATATGTCTTTTTAATCTTTTTTCTAAATTTCTTTTACCGCTTCCAACATATAAATAATAACCTTTTTTAAAGAATATTTTACCCACTTTTCCAATTTCAATTGATAAATTTTTATTTTGTTTTAAAATTAATATGTATGTTTTATACATAATATCATTTTATAATTTATCAGGAATAAAAGGAGGAGTTAAATGAAATTAACTACGAGAGAGATTACAATTGCAGGAATACTTGGGGCAATAACAATTATACTTGGATTTACATATTTTGGATATATTACATTACCAACACCTGCTGGTGCTGCAACTCTAATGCATATACCAGTTATAATTTCAGGGATAGTTCTTGGTGCAAGGATTGGCGCACTTGTTGGAACGATTTTCGGTCTTTCAGCAATATATTACTTTTTATCAATCGCTCCAATCTGGGTTCTTTTTCCAGCAAGGCCTCTTATAGGTGTTTTTGCAGCACTCTCTTTTCAATTTTTTTATAAATTTTTAGGAAAAGAAAAAAGTAAAAGATATACTTTTTTAAGTCTTGTTCTTTCTTTAATTTTCTTTCTTATGTTCTTGTGGGTATTCAGAAATTACAATATCGCAATTTCAATAATATTATCTTTTGTAATTGCTATTTTAATTTTTTATTTTCTTATAAAAACAGACCCACTTATATCTTCAATGACATTTGCATCAATAATAGGTAGTATGACAAATACTGTTATTACGCTTGGTCTTGCAGTAATTTTTAAAATATTTAATTTTCAACAGGCATTAAGTGTAGGGATTTTGCAGGGAATTCCAGAAGCAATTGTAGCAGTTTTAATATGTGTTCCAATTTCTATTTTTTTAAGAAGATATATAAGCGCAACTCAAAAACCTACTTAATATCAAACCATCCACCAAAAATAGGAGTTTCAATAATTTTTCCATCAGGAGAAAAAGTTTTTTCAAAAGTTTGAATAAATGCTGAACCATATTCTGAAGTTTCTATAAAAGCAATATTTACTTTTTTAACTTCTTTTTTTAGGTTTGTATCCAATACATATGGAACCCTTGGATCTAACATTGCCATATAAATAGAATAAAGATTCCACATCAACATATCAAGATTTTCATCACTATAAACTACCTTATCTTTTAATATCTCTTTTGCTTCATTTCTTGTAATTAAATATGTATGAGATGGTAATCCACAGGATAGAAGTTCAATGATTTTGTTCTTTTCTTCAGGTGAATAATTACTATATATTAAAAGCCTCTCCATAGTATGTTTGATAAGATAAAGAGACCTATTAACTGAACCTATTACGAGAGGATGGAGATTATTTAAAAGAGTATTCATAATATCTTCTTTTTCCTTTATCCCTTTTGTTTCCATAAAATCAAAAAAGGAAGTTAAATCCTGTATCGAAACTGGGAGAAGTTCACCTTTAACTCCTTTTGGATTCAATGGTGACCTTGTTTGTGGATCAACAGGAGTAAGTTCTGCCATTTTACCCATAACAATTTCATCTGCACCAAGGGCAAGAAGAGTTCCTGCTGAATGTGCCCTATATGGAACTAAAACTGAAAATTTCTTAGAAAATTCTCTTATGATATTTACAATTTTCAAAGGAACTTCAAGAAAGCCACCTGTTGTATGAAGAAAAAGGTCAATTTTTTCAACCTTTCCAACTCTTCTTAAATTATTATAAATTACTTCAACTGCATCTTGTGCTATGGTTGAATTTAAACCAAGAAAATAAACCAATACCTTTGAATTTCTCAATGTCTCAATTTCTCTAATTAATCCTTTTTTGTCCATCATTCCTCCTTGTATATTTTATAAATTGATTCTGGTTCTCTTAAATAAAAAGGCATAACCTTTTTATGATCCTCAAAATCTCCATCTTTAAATTTATTAAGACCAATTTTTCCTATGCTTCCAGCATTCAACTGAAAATATATCTTTTTTATATTGTTTATCTTTTCATACAAACTAAACTCAGGAAAAATTAGAACTTCATCATATCTATTTAAATTTTCAATTTTATCTATAAAAATTTTCTTATTCTTATAAACAAAAACTTCTTTTAGTCCAGCATTTATAACAATAGAGTAATCTTTTAAATCAATATAGTTTGAAATCGCTTCAAAAGTAGTTACTGAAGCAATTGGTAAATTATATAAATAACCGAGAGTTTTTACTATTGAAAATCCTATTCTTAAACCTGTGAAAGAGCCAGGTCCATTAACAATTGAGACAAACATAAATTTCTTAAAATCTAAATTGTATGTTTTAAATAAATAGTCAATTGCATAATAGTGATCATTTTTTTGTGAGTTGCTATAATACCAGTTGACCTCTCCTAAAACATTTTCATTTTGTAAAACAGCAACACCATAAGGTTCAATACAACTATTTATTACAAAACTATACATCTATCTATAACTTCATCTCCATTTAAAATAATTTCTATCATTCTTTCTTCATTTAATATCTCGATATCTATTTTAATATTTTCAATATTGTTGAATCTTTTTTTCAATTTATCAGCCCACTCAATACAAACAACTCCATTTTCTAAAAATTCAGAAAGACCTAAATTATAAATTTCTTCTCCATCTACTCTATATAAATCAATATGGTAAAGTTTATACTTTCCTGAATATTCAGAAACAATAACAAAAGAAGGTGATTTAATATTTAAATCAATATTTAATCCCTTTGCAATACCTTTTATTAAGGTTGTTTTACCTGCTCCAAGTTCACCAGTTATCAAAACAATATCACCAGGTAAAAGACACTCGCCAATTTTTTTACCAATTGCAATTGTTTCTTTGCTATCTTTTGTCTTTATTTTTACTTTTTTTTGTTTCACCAAATTTTTTGTAGTTAATCGCGAGTTTATAAAGAGATTCATTAACTTTTTTATCAATCTCTTTAATATTAAGACCAGTTAAGATTTCCAAACCTTCATCAATTGTTTTTATTGCATAAATGTGAAATTTCCCATCTTTAACAGCATCAATTACTTCTTTTTTAAGCATTAGATCTTTTTTGTTCTGATAAGGAATAATAACTCCCTGTTTTCCATTGAGTCCCTTTATTTTACAGGTTTCAAAGAAGCCCTCAATTTTATTATTAACTCCTCCAATTGGTTGTATCTCACCTTTTTGATTTACAGAACCTGTAACAGCATAATATTGTTTTATTGGAATATCTGCAATGCTTGAAATCAATGCATAAAGTTCTGCACTTGATGCACTATCTCCTTCAACCTCTTCATATGACTGTTCAAATGTGAGTGTTGCTGAAAGTGAAAGAGGTTTATCTTTTGCATATCTTTCACCAATAAAACCAGAAAGAATCATCACACCTTTATCATGTATCCTTCCAGATAATTTAACTTCTCTTTCTATATTAACAACTCCTTTAGCACCCATTGAAATATCAGCAGTAATTTTTGTTGGTCTTCCAAAAGTAAAATCTCCCAATGAAATTATTGCAAGACCATTAATCTGCCCAACTTTTTCGCCATCTACATCTATTAAAATGGTCCCATCTTTTATTAATTCATGTATCTTTTTTTCTATTAAATTTGATCTATACTCTTTTTCTTCTATTGCTTTTATAATATGTTTATCTTCTATATATTTACTATTCTCTTTATCTGCCCAGTAGTTTGCCTCTGTTATTAAGTCACCTATAATTTGAAATCTTGTTGTAACTTTATTTTGATCCTCAACAATTCTTGAACCATAATCAATTACCTCACTCACTGCATCTCTTGTTAAATGTTTTAAGTTTGATTTTTTTACATAACTACTTATAAAATTTACATATTTTAACATATTTTCTTCATTTCTATCCATTTCTGTATCAAAATCTGCTTTAACTTTAAAGAGTTTTTTAAAATCATCATCATAATCATAAAGTAGATAATATATATATGGAGTTCCAATAAGTATAACTTTTAAATTCATTGGGATAGGTTCTGGTTTAATAGAGACAGTTGGTATGACTTTAAATTGCTCAAGAGGATTTTCTATGATTGATTCCTTGTTTTTCAATGTCCTTTTTAAAGTATCCCATGAGAATTGATTTATCAGTAGGTCTAAAGCATTTATTATTATATATCCACCATTTGCTTTATGAATTGAGCCAGCCTTTATTAAATTGAAATTTGTAACCATAAATCCCATTTTGTTTTCATAATCTATGCCACCAAAAAGATTGTAGTAAGTTGGATTTGTTTCATAGATAACAGGTGCACCTTTTGTGTTTGAGTTATCAACAAAAACATTTATTTTATATCTTTTTAAAAACTCTTCTGCCTCTTCAGATTCTTTTGTTCCTCTAAAAAATGCCAAATTTTCAATTACATCATCCTTTAAAGATTCAAAATAATCACTCACTTCAGGAACATCCTCATATTTTTTAATCAAATCTTTAAGAAGATGTCCAATAGCAAAAACTGCAATTTCAATATCAAGATCTTTCAATGATTCAAAAATTTTTTTATCAATTTTTTTCAACTTTAAAACAACTTCATTTATTTCTTCAAGAAGTTTTTCTCCTTCTTCCTGGATTCTTTTTTGTTCTTCTGGTGGTAGTTTAGAAAAATCTTCTGGTTTAAGAGGTTGTCCATTTTGTAATGGAACAGTTAAAACGCCAGTTTGTGTGAGTTGAATAAGAAAACCTTTATTTTTTGCCATTGTCTCAACTTCCTGAAGAATTTTTTCCTTTTCAAGTTGAAATTTTTTAACTACTTCATTTCTTCTCTTTTCATAATCTTCTGCTTCAAATGCCTTAGGTATGGTTTTTCTTATGGTTGATATCAATTCATCTATATCTTTTGCAAAGAAATTTCCTCTTCCTGCAGGAAATTTAATTAAATTTGGTTTATCAGGATTTTTAAAATTATATACATAGATTAAATCATCAGGAGTTTTTTCACTCTTTGCTTTCTCTTCAACTATTTTTCTAATTGAAGTTGTTCTTCCAGAACCAGGTATTCCAGAAACATATAGGTTATATCCATCAACTTTAATATCAAGAGAAAAATTTATTGCATTTAATGCTCTATCCTGTCCAATGAGATATTCAATGGGTTGTAACTCTTCAGTTGTTTTGAACTTAAAAATGTTTTTGTCACAATATTTACGAAGTTCATCATAATTTAATTTTAAATTTTTCTCCATATTCACTCCTCTAAAAAATTTATCGCAACTCCAAGTGCTCCAGGTCCAGCGTGAACACCGAGAGCACTTCCTACAGTTTTGGTGAAGTGATATTTTGGTTGTAATTTAGATAATAAATTATCTTTCAATTCATCAATTTCTTTTTTTGCGTCAAGATGTATAAAAGCAAGTTCAAAATTTTCTTTAACATCTTTAATTTTTTCATTAACTATTCTACTTAATTCTCTTATTGAATTTCCTCTTCCTCTTATAATTTTATAAATTCTTGGGAGTCCTTCTTTCATATGAAGAATGGGTTTTATATCTAAAATATTAAGTATTAGACCTTTCACATCATTAACTCTTCCTCCTTTATATACATATTGAAGAGTGTTTAAAGTAAAAACGAGATGAACTCTTGAGAGTAATGATTTGAATTTTGATATCACATCTTTTTTTGTTAAACCTTTTTCAATTAAATTAATAACATTTTTTACTATAAAACCATAACCAATTGATATATTCTCAGAATCTAAAACATCAATTTTATCTGTATTCATTTCCTCTTTTGCCATTTTTGAAGAATTAAAGGTACCAGAACCTTTTCCTGTTATATGAATTGAGAGTATATCATCACCTTTTTCTAATATATCTTTATATGTTTTTATAAAATCAGGAAGAGGTGGTTGAGAGGTTGATAGATTTTTTTCTTTTTTCAATAGTTCAACAAACTCATCACTTTTGATATCAACACCATCTTTATAAAATTTATCTCCTACCTTTAGATATAAAGGAATTACCTTAATATCTTTTTCTTTAATATATTCATCAGGCAAATCGCATGATGAATCAACAACAATTTTTATCATTTTTCACTCCAATGAAATAATATAATAATATAGAGGTTGCCCTCCAGAATAAATTTCTATATCACAATTAGGATAAATTTTCTCTAATTTTTCTTTAAAAGAGGATGCTCTTTTCTCATCAATCTCTTCGCCATAATAGATTGTTATCAATGTTCCATCTTCAATCTTTATGTTTTTCAGATTAATGATTGCTGCATCTTCTGGTGAATCCTTGCTGTTAAATATTCTATCATTATAAATTGCAATAAAATCACCTTTTTTAATGGTTGCACCATTAAATTTTGTATCTCTTATAGATTTTGTAACTTCAATTGTTCTTATATTTTTAATAATATTTTCTATTTCCTTTATCATATCATCAATGGGTAGATTTTTATCAATCATTGTCAATGAAGAGATGCATTCAGGTATAGATTTAGTAGGAATAACTTCGACTCTTTTATTGGTCAATTCTTTTGTTTGAATTGCTGAAAATATTACATTTGAGTTATTTGGGAAAATAATCACATTTTTTGCATTTACTCTTTCAATGGCATCAAGTATATCTTTGGTTGAAGGATTAAATGTTTGTCCACCATCTACTATTTCATCAACTCCAGCATTTTTTAATATCTCTTTAAATCCATCTCCTCTTGAAACAGAAATAAAACCTACCTCTTTTTCTTTTAAAGAGAGTTGATCAACTTCATATTGCATATTTTCAACATTAACTTTTACTAAAGAGCCCTTTTCTAAAAAATAATCGATCAATTTTAAGAAATTATCGGTATGATAGTGAACTTTTATTAAATTTTCTTCTTTTCCAATAATTAAAGAATCACCATTTAAATTAAAATCTTTTACTAGATTTTTTTCATCAAGATCAGTTTTTATAAGTAAAACAACATCATATGGATATGTAAGTTTCTGATATAATTTTGCCTCTTGAACTTCAATTTTTTCCATTTCTACCTCTCTTTTTGTTATTGCCTTAAAACCACCTTCCATAAATACCAAAAACCCCAGACCACCAGCATCAACAACTCCTGCTTCCTTTAAAATACTTAACATTTCAGGAGTTTTTTTAAGTGTCTCTCTTGCATCTTTTAAAGCATTAAAATATGCCTCTTCAAGATTTTTTCCAATTTTTATACTTTCATAAAAAGATTTTGCAAATGATCTTGAAACTGTTAAAATTGTTCCCTCAACTGGTTTTATAACTGCCTTATATGCTTTTGATACTCCTTCAATTAAACTGAGAGAAAATTGTTTAGGAGTTATTGATTCTTTATCTTTTAATACAATATTCATACCTTTGAAAATTTGAGACATAATAACACCTGAATTTCCTCTTGCACCCATTAAACTACCCCTTGCTATTGCCTCAGAAACATCACTAACATTTTTTGGTTCTATTTTATTTATCTCTTCCCAACTCGATTGAAGTGTCATTAACATATTTGTTCCTGTATCTCCATCTGGAACAGGGAATACATTTAATTTATTGATATCCTCTTTTCTTCTTTCTACCTCTTTATAAGAAAGGTAAAAGAAGTTTATGAGAAAATCTTTATCTAAAAGGTCCAAAATTTATTCCTCCTTAACTCCTTCAACAATAACATTTATTTCTGGTTTAATGCCAATCATTTTTTCAAATGAATATTCTGTTTGTTCGATTAAATTATGTATTACTTCTTTTATATTAATTTCTTGAGAAAGAATAACATGAAATTTTATAAAAATTTTATTTTCTTTAATTATTACCTCAACACCTCTTGATGCTTCATCCCAGCCTAAAACCTTTTGCACTTTCTGGACTAAATTTACTGGTGCTAAACCTACAATACCATAACATCTCATTGCTGATAAAACTGCTATGTCCTTGATACTTTTTTCGTGTATAAAACTTTTTCCTCTCATCTTTAAACTATTATACCATTTTTATTAACTAAAAAAATTTCTTTTATATAATAAAATAGATATGAAGAATAAAAATTTGTTACAAACTATAATTGCAATAGTTATGATTTTTCTTTCTGTCACTATTATATTTGTATATATAGGAATTCTATTAGACAAATTTTTGAAAAGTTCACCTGTTTTTCTTATAATTTTTGCAATATTATCTATCTTTTTGTCATTGTATCTAATTTATATATATAATGTTAAAAATTTATGAACTATCATTATTTTAAATTTTAAAGTATAATTAAGAAAAATTGGAGGTGAAAGATGTTTGGATGGATCATTCTATTGATAGTTGTTGTGGTTGCTTTCTGGTTTATTGGAACCTACAATATGTTTATTACCTTAAAAAACAGAGTAAAGAATGCATGGGCACAGGTTGATGTTCAACTTAAAAGAAGGTATGATTTGATTCCTAATCTTGTTGAGACAGTAAAGGGTTATGCAAAACATGAGAAAGAAGTTTTTGAGAATGTTACAGAATTAAGAACAAGAGCAATGAGTGCTTCAGGACCAAAAGAGGTTGGTGAAGCAAATAATATGTTAACAGGTGCTTTAAAAACTCTTTTTGCAGTTGCAGAAGCCTATCCAGAATTAAAAGCAAATGAGAATTTCTTAAAACTTCAGGAGGAGTTAACAAATACTGAAAATCAGATTGCCTTTTCTCGTCAATTCTATAATGACATAGTTATGAGATACAATATGGCTCAAGAAAAAATTCCAGCAACACTTATTGCAAGGATGATGGGACTTACACCTTCTGAATATTATCCAGTTCCAGAAGAAGAAAGAGGTACAATTAAAGTAACTTTTTAATAAATGAAAAGAACCCTGTATGAATTAATTTCAGAAAACAAGAGAAAAACTTTTCTCTATTTATTAGTTTTTTCAATATTTCTTCTCTTAATAGGATATCTTTTTGTTTATGCTTTTGAGTGGGGTACAGTCGGTTTAATATTAATTGGGTTGTTTGTTATAATCTACAACATTGTTGTTTACTATAATTCAGATAAAATTGCTTTACTTTCTGTAGGAGCAGTTCCTGCAAAAGAAGATGAATTTAAAGTTTTACATAATGTTGTAGAAGAAGTGAGTATCGCAGCAGGAATTCCAAAACCAAAAGTTTATATTATGAACGAAGATCAGCCAAATGCATTTG
>Ga0315298_1002317_pt1 | contig 32568 bp, 25 predicted proteins | sample WHS_1_MG_FD_203077 | JGI IMG/M metagenome (GOLD analysis project Ga0315298, IMG submission 203077) | Extremophilic microbial mat communities from Washburn Hot Springs, YNP, Wyoming, USA - WHS_1_MG | ecosystem: Environmental > Aquatic > Thermal springs > Hot (42-90C) | place: USA: Wyoming... | reverse complement strand
AATAGGGGAGAGAGATCTTTTGATATATATTCTAGATTATTAAAAGAAAGAATAATATTTTTAGGCACAGCAATAGATGATAATGTCGCAAATGTTGTTATGGCACAACTAATTCATCTTGAAGCAGAAGACCCTGAAAAGGATATTCAAATTTATATCAATAGCCCAGGTGGAGTAGTTACTGCGGCTCTTGCAATTTATGATACTATGCAGTTTATAAAATCAAAAGTATCAACAATATGTATTGGTCAGGCTGCTAGTGCTGCTGCAGTTTTATTGTTAGCTGGTGAAAAGGGTAAAAGATTTATTTTGCCAAATGCAAGGGTATTGCTTCATCAACCTTCTGGTGGTGTTGAGGGGACTGCTATTGATATAGAAATACATACAAAAGAAATGATAAGAATTAAAAATGCATTAAATAAAATTATTGCATCTCATACTGGGCAAGATGTTAAAAAAGTTGAAAAAGATACCGAAAGAGATTTTATTTTGACTGCGCAAGAAGCAAAAGAATATGGAATTGTTGATGAAATAATTTATAAAAAGTAATTTTATATTTAATTTATTAAAGAGTTATTTAACTTTAAAGAATTGTATTCCTATTTAATATTTAATATTTTATAAATTATTATTTATATATTTAATTAATTTAATATTTTATAAATTATTATTTGTGTATTTAATTAACAAGTTAGTTATTAATTATTAATTAATTTAATTTTTTTTAAAAAGTTAGATTTTTTAAAAAATTATAATTATTGATATTATATAGTAGACTTATTTTGAAAATATAAGTTTATTGAAAATATAAGTTTATTCTGTAAGTAAGAAAGGTGTTGATAATTTTGGCTGATGAATTTGATAAAGAAAATGAAATTTTAAAATGTTCATTTTGCGGGAAGACTCAAAAACAAGTAAAAAAGTTAATTGCTGGTCCAGGTATATATATTTGTGATGAATGTGTAGAGCTTTGCAATGATATTATAGATGAAGAAGCGATGAAAGAGCAAGATACTGATTTTAATGATTTGCCAAAGCCAGATGAAATTTATTCAATTTTAAATGATTATGTTATTGGTCAGGAAAAGGCTAAAAAAGTATTATCTGTTGCTGTTTATAATCATTATAAAAGGATTAAATATGAGGACAAATTAAAAAAAGATGATGTTGAAATACAAAAAAGTAATATTTTACTAATTGGGCCAACTGGTTGTGGTAAGACACTGCTTGCTCAAACATTAGCTAGAATATTAGATGTTCCTTTTTGTATTGCTGATGCAACAACTTTAACTGAAGCTGGTTATGTTGGTGAAGATGTTGAAAATATTTTATTAAAATTAATTCAAGCAGCTGATTTTGATATAAAAAGGGCAGAATCTGGAATTGTATATATTGATGAAATTGATAAAATCTCTAGAAAATCAGAGAATCCTTCAATAACACGAGATGTTTCAGGAGAAGGAGTTCAGCAAGCTTTACTTAAAATATTAGAAGGAACAGAAGCAAATGTTCCTCCACAAGGTGGTAGAAAACACCCTCATCAAGAGTTTATCCAAATTGATACCACAAATATTTTATTTATTTGTGGAGGAGCCTTTGGTGGGTTGGAAGATATAATTGAAAGAAGAATTAATAAAAGAAGTGTTGGTTTTATTTCAGATAAAATTCCTAAAAAAAATGAGAGGGCTGACATGCTTTTGCCACAAGTAATGCCAGAAGATTTGCTTAAATATGGGCTTATTCCTGAATTTGTAGGAAGATTACCTGTAATAACAACTTTAAAAAGCTTAACAGAAGGTGATCTTGTTAAAATTCTTACTGTTCCTAAAAATTCACTTATAAAACAATATAAAAAATTGTTTGCTCTTGATAATGTTGAGTTAGTTTTTACTGAAGATTCAATTAAAACTATTGCAAATCTTGCATTAAAGCGTGGGACTGGTGCAAGAGGTCTTAGGTCAATACTTGAAGAAGTAATGCTTGATATAATGTATGAAATACCTTCAAGACAAGATATTAAAAAATTAGTAATTACAAAAGAAATTATTTTAAATAAAATTGATAAATTATCTCAAGATAATCAAGAACAAAACACAGAGTATATGCAAGATAAAGAAAAACTTGCATAAAAAATTAAAAATTAAAATAAGATAAATATTGTTAGTTTTTAGATATTGCTGTTTTGTTATTATTTTTTATTTATATTTTATAAATAAATTATTTAAAAGTTTGTTTATATTATAAGGTTTTTTGTAAATTAAATGTTGTTATATATTTATGATCGTATTTAAAACCATATATTTATAAATATTTATAATGCAATAATTTAGTATATTTTATAAATTTTATAATGTTTGAAGAAATATCAGATAACAAGTATAGTCCTAAAAAATTTGAAAAAAATATTTATAATTTTTGGATGGAAAGAAAATATTTCCATGGAATTACTGGGCTTCCAAAACCCCCTTTTTCTATAGTAATACCGCCTCCTAATGTTACAGGATTTCTTCATATGGGGCATGCTTTAAATAATACTCTTCAGGATATTGTTGTTAGATATAAAAGGATGAAAGGTTTTAATTGTGCTTGGATTCCTGGAACTGATCATGCTGGGATAGCTACTCAGAATGTAGTTGAAAGAGAGTTAGCCAAGCAAGGAATATCTAGGCATGATTTAGGCAGAGAAAAATTTGTTGAAAAAGTTTGGGAGTGGAAAGAAAAATATGGTAGTAGAATCATTTCACAATTAAAAACTTTAGGTTGTAGTTGTGATTGGGATAGAGAAAGATTTACCTTTGATGAAGATTATGTGAAAGCAGTTAATAAAGAATTTGTAACTCTTTATAATGATGGATTAATTTATAGAGGTAATTATATTATTAATTGGTGCCCAAGATGCCAAACAGCTGTTTCTGATATTGAAGTTGAACATCATAATAAACATGGTTTTTTATGGGACATAAAATATCCTCTTATTGATGATGAGACTGGGTTGCCTAGCGAAAAAGAATTTATAGTAGTTTCAACTACACGACCAGAAACTATGTTAGGAGATACAGCTGTTGCAGTAAATCCTAAAGACAAGAGATATAAAAAATTAATTAATAGATATGTTTTTCTGCCATTAGCTGAAAGAAAAATTCCTATTATTGAAGATGATTATGTAGATATGAAATTTGGAACAGGTGCTGTTAAAGTTACTCCTTCGCATGATCCAAATGATTTTGAAATTGGTAGAAGACATAATCTATCACAAATTAATATAATGAATGAAGATGCAACCTTAAATGAAAATGCTGGTAAATTTAAAGGTTTAGATAGATTTGTTGCAAGGGAAAAGATATTAAATGAGTTAAAGGAAAAAGGTTATTTAGTTGGCAAAAAAGAACACATATCATCAGTAGGTTATTGTTCAAGGTGTTCAACTATTATTGAGCCAAGAGTTTCAATGCAATGGTTTGTTTCAATGAAAAAACTTTCTTTGCCTGCAATTGAAGTTGTTAAAAGCGGTAAAATAAAATTCATTCCAAAAAAATGGGAAAAACTTTATTTTAATTGGATGGAAAATATAAGAGATTGGTGTATATCAAGACAATTATGGTGGGGCCATAGAATTCCTGTTTGGTATTGTAAAGATTGTAACGAAATGATAGTTTCTGAGCAAACACCTACAAGTTGCACAAAATGTAATTCTAAAAATTTAATTCAAGATAATGATGTGCTAGATACTTGGTTTAGTTCTGATTTATGGCCTTTTGCTTCGCTTGGTTGGCCAAAAGAAACTCAGGAACTTAAATACTTTTTCCCAACTAACCTACTTATTACTGCACATGATATTATTTTCTTTTGGGTAGCAAGGATGATAATGGTTAGTTTGTACTTTATGAAAGATATTCCTTTTAAAGAAGTATTTATAAATCCTCTTGTAAATGATGCTAAAGGGCAAAAGATGAGTAAATCAAAAGGTAATGTAGTAGATCCAGTCGAGCTTATAGATAAATATGGATGTGATGTATTAAGATATACTTTAGCTTCACTTACAACTCCTGGTAGAAATTTATTATTAGGTGAAGAAAAAATAGAAGGTTCAAGAAATTTTGCAAATAAAATATGGAATGCATCTAAGTTTGTTATTTCCACGTTATCAGGATTTGAACAAGAAATTAAGAATATAAATATTAAGGATATTCCTTTAGATATATGGGATAAATGGATACTTGAAAGATTAAATTATACAATAAAAAATTTTGAAAAATATATTAATAAATTTAATTTTTCCTTTGCATCCAAATTATTAAACAAGTTTTTTTGGAATGAATTTTGTGATTGGTATATTGAAATTTCAAAAAAGAAAGTTTATGGGCAAAATACAACAGATAAACAAAATACAGCATTTATCCTTTATTATGTTCTTGAAAATTATTTAAGACTTCTTCATCCAATTATGCCATTTTTGACAGAGGAAATATGGCAAAATATTCCTCATTTTGGCGAAAGCATTATGGTTGAAAATTTTCCAGTTGCTCAAAATAAATATTTAACAAAACAAGATAGTGAAGATATTAATTTTCTTTTTTTAACTATTGGCGAAATTAGAAAAATAAGATCAGAGCATAAAATAAACCCATCAGACAAGATAAAAATTTATTTTGATTTTAATACTACTAAAAATAATGCCAATGAAAATATTAAACAAAATTTAAATTTAAAAAATTTAGCGAAATTAAAAAATTTAATAATTAAAAATGAAGATTATATAAAATTATTATGCAAAGCTGAGCAAATAAACTATGATACTACTCAAATTAAAAGCTCTGCAATAGTAACCCAAGTTAAAGATATAAAAATTTATATTGAAACTTCTAAAGTTATAAATTTGGAGTTTGAAATAAAACGAATTGAAGATGAAATTAAAGCAATAAGCGAGAAGCTTGAAAAATCTCAGAAAAAAATATCAAATCAGCAATTTATTTTAAAAGCCCCACAAGAAATTATTGAAAAGGAAAGAAAAAGAGTTTTAGAGTATAATAATTTAATATCTTCATTAAAAAATGAATTAGAGGCTCTTAAAAAATAAAAAAATAATTAAAATGAATTTAATAATTAATTTTAGTTTTTAGGTTGGAATTAGCTTGGATTTTAAAGAAGTTTGCAATTATATTGATAAAACTTTAATTTTTGGGATAAAACCGAATCTTTTTAGGATTAGTGAGATATTAAATCTTCTTAATAATCCAGAAAAAAAGGTTAATTTTATTCATATTGTTGGCACAAATGGTAAAACTTCTGTTACGAAAATTACATCAGCAATATTAAAAGAGCATAATTTAAAAGTTGGTTATTATATTTCTCCTCACATTTATTCTTATACTGAAAGGATTTCAATAAATGGCAATGATATTTCTCAAATTAAGTTTACAAAAGCATTTGAAGAAATATTACCTTTAATTAATAAAGTAAATAAAATGAATTATGGTGGAGAAATGACCCAATTTGAGATTCTAACAGCAATGATGTTTTATGTAGCTTATAATGAAAAGCTTGATGTGATGATAATGGAAGCAGGGATGGGTGGCAGATGGGATGCAACAAATGTTGCAAATGCAAAAGTGGTTGGGCTTACAGGCGTAAGTCTTGAACATACTCAAATACTTGGTAAAACTATAAAAGAAATTGCAAAAGAAAAAGCCGAAGTTATTAAAACAAAATCATTTGTTGCAACTTCTAGCAATGATTTACAAGTATTAAGGATTTTAAAGCAAAAAATAAAAGAAACAAACTCTAGCTTATATTTAATTAATAAAAACTTTTTTATTAAGGATATTAAAAAAGATGATTTTGAAGGATTTACTGTAGATATACATGGAATATATGATGATTATAATAATATAGAATTTCCAATACTTGGGGATTATCAAAAAAATAATTTATGTTTAGCTGTTGCTTTAAGTGAATTATTTTTAGAAAAAAAATTAGATAATAAAAAATTAAATCAAAGCTTAAAGAATACAAAAATTATTGGTAGATTTCAAATAATGAAACGTGAGCCTATTTTTATTGCTGATGCTTCTCATAATCCGGAAGGTATAAAAAATTTAATTTTAAATATTTCTAAATATTTTAAAAATAATAAAAAAATAATTATTTTTTCTGTTTTAAAGGATAAAAATTATAAGGAGATGATAAAAGATATTTTAAATATAGCAGATTTATTAATTTTAACTTCATCTCAAACAAATAGAAGTTTATCTGTAGATGAATTAGAGGAAGAAGTAAAAAAAGAAATTAAAATTAAAAAAAATAAAAATGAGAAAGTTCCTGAAATAATTTATAAAATAAATGATATTGAAAATTCAATAAAATATTCTTTAAATATTGCTTTAAAAAATGATATTATATGTTTAACTGGTTCAATAACCAACCTCGAATTTGTGAAACCTGAATATTTTTGATAAAATTGCTAGGGTGCTATTTTTTGCAATTAGAGGGAATTTTTTTGTTTAAAAATAGGGGATTTTGTTTTAATATGTAGATTTGGAGGATTAATGGATATACTGAAGTATGCAAATAATATAATTGCTTTTTTTACTAATCCCATCTGGAAATATTTGTTATACGGGATTATTTTTATGCTTATAATAGTTTGGCTATCACTTGTATACTGGACTTATAGGGATGCTAAATTAAGAAATGCTCCTGCACTTTTTTGGGCAATAATAGTTTTTATTTTTAATTATGTTGGAATAATTCTTTATTTGATTTTAAGACCACCAGAATATATTGATGATGTAGTTGAAAGAGAACTTGAAATCAGAAAAACAGAAAAATTACTTGATGGAGTAAGTTTAAAATGCCCTGCTTGTGGAAAAGAAATAAAAGAAGATTTTCTTATTTGCCCTTATTGTAGAAAAAAATTAAAAAATTCTTGTATAAATTGTGGTAGACCTTTAAATCTTGATTGGAAAATTTGTCCTTATTGTAAAACTCCACAATAATACACAATCATGAAATAAAAAATAAGAAATATTAAAAGATATAAAATATGGGGTTATTAAAATAGGTTAATAATAAAAAGCTTAGTTAAAAAGATTCAATAATAATATTATCAATTAATTATAGGGGAGGCTGCTATGAACCTAAAAACTGATAATGATACAGAAACAGTCAAAGAAACTAAAAATGAGCAAAATAATCAGAAATCAATCCAGACATTAGTTGATGATGAAAAGCAATGCGAAAGAAGTTTAATAATTATTAAACCTGATGGAGTTAGAAAAAAAGTTGTTGGAGATATAATTTCAAGGTTTGAAAAAGCAAATTTAGAAATTGAAAGAATAAGAGTTTTAGAAATGGACAAAACAATAGCTTATACACATTATCGCGAGCATGAAGGGAAACCTTACTTTGAAAAACTTATGAATTATATGACTAGTGGTCCTTCAATAGTTATGATTATCAAAGGTGAAAATGCAATTAAAAAAGCTAGAGAATTGATGGGACCAACAGATCCAACAAAAGCACCCAAAGGCACTATCAGAGGAGATTATGGAACTGATATTACTATAAATGTAATTCATGGTTCTGATTGTTTAGAAAGTGCTCAAAGAGAAATTAATATATTTTTTGGTAATTATTTATAATTAATTTATAAGTTCGTATTTCATTTATATTATATTATATTATTAATAATTATTATATTAATTATTAATAATTAAAAACTAAACTTTTATTTACAATTAGATTTATATTAAAAATCTAAAGGCGATTATTATAATTATAATTTAAATCTTAGTTTAATTGTTTTATCATATTTTAATCTTTAAAAAATTTTTATAGATTTGGAAGGTTAACAATTGAAAAGAAGAGGTATAGTAGTATTTTTCATAGTTTTAATTGGCACCATATTAGGAGCAATTCTTGGTCATGTTTTAAAGGATATTGTTCCAATATTAGATCAAGGATTAAAGGTTGGAACAAATAATTTAGGTTTGAATTTATATTTGTTTGATGTTAATTTTAGCATCCATGTTAATATAACTTTAGGTGCCATTATAGGGTTGCTTGTTGCTTTCTTATTATCAGATGTATTTAGAAGAAAATAAAAAGATAAAATTAATTTTAGCCTCTGCTTCTCCACGAAGGACAGATATATTAAAATTATTTCAAATTAATTTTGAAGTAATACCTCCTTTTAATTGTTTAGAAGAAAAATTAATTAGTCCGTATGATACTGTTATAAAAAACAGTATAAAAAAATCTAAAAATATTTTTGATTATGTTAAAATTAATAAATTACCAATTTTAGATAGTAATAATTATAATGATATTTTAATTTGTAGTTTTGACACAGTTGTTTATTTTAAAAATAACTATTATTTAAAACCAAATGATACGAATGAAGCAGAAAAATTCTTGATTGATTTTTCTAATAAAACTCATAAAGTTATAACAGGTTTTTGTATTTTAAGTTTAAATACTAATGTTACGAAAACAGATGTAGATGAAACCAAAGTAACTTTTAGAAAATTAAATAAAGAGGATATTAATTGGTATTTATCAAAGGAATATGTTTTAGATAAAGCTGGAGGTTATGATATTAATGGATTAGGGGCGTTTCTTGTTAAAAAAATAAATGGATGTTTTTATAATGTTGTGGGTTTACCAATTTATAAGTTTTTAAAAAATTTAAATGATTTAGGGTATAATTTATATAATTTTTAATTTTTTTTATTAATTTTATTTTAATTATTTTATTATTTAAAAAGATAATGATTTTAAATTTTTTTATATATTTTTTTAATTTTTTTTTATTTTTTAGTAAATTAATAAATATTTAAGACTAATTAAGGAGAGTAGATGTTTGATTTTTTTCTAAATGTAGTTGGAAGAGATATGGGTATTGATTTAGGAACTGCTAACACATTAGTTTATGTAAAGGGGAAAGGGATTGTTCTTGATGAGCCATCTATTGTTGCTATCGATAAAGATACAAATAAAATTCTTGCAGTTGGTAAGGAAGCAAAAAGAATGGTTGGAAGAACTCCTGGAAATATTGTTGCAATAAGACCATTAAAAGATGGTGTAATTGCCGATTTTGAAACTACAGAAAAAATGCTTAGGTATTTTATACAAAAAGTTCATAAAAATGTAGCATTTGCAAGGCCAAGGATTGTAATTTGTGTCCCTTCAGGTATAACTGCTGTTGAAAGAAAAGCAGTAGTAGAAGCTACCGAACAAGCTGGAGCTAGAGCAGCTTTTATTATTGAAGAGCCACTTGCTGCAGCAATTGGTGCAGATTTACCTGTTAACGAGCCAACAGGTTCAATGATTGTTGATATAGGCGGTGGGACATCAGAAGTTGCTGTAATTTCTTTAGGAGGAATAGTTGCTAGCCAGTCCTTGCGTATAGGTGGAGATGAAATGGATGAAGCAATTACCTATTATTTAAAAAAAGAACATAATTTACTTCTTGGAGAAAGAACATCAGAAAAAGTTAAAATTGAAATAGGCTCTGCTTTTCCACTAGAAAATGAAGAAAAAATGGAAATAAATGGTAGAGATCTTGTTACAGGACTACCTAAAACGATTATAATTACCAGTCAACAAATTAGAAAAGCATTAGAAAAAACAATAACAGATATAGTTAATTCAATAATTGAAGTATTGGATGTAACTCCTCCTGAACTTGCTTCTGATATAATGAAAAGAGGAATAGTTCTTAGTGGTGGGGGTGCTTTGCTTAAAGGACTTTCTGAAAGAGTAAGCAGGGAAACTCATTGCCCTGTTTATCTTGCTAATGATCCTCTTGCATCAGTTGCCTTAGGAGCAGGAAGATGTGCAGAAGATTTTAATACTCTTAAAAGATATTTAAAATATACAAAAAAATAATAGAAATAATAACTTAAAATAAACCAAACTTATTTTATTATTAATGTTATTAATGTATTAATATTAATTAATAATTATTACTGATATTATTAGGTTAAATGCCATCTCCAAGAAACAATATAAAAAATATAATAATTATAAGCTTAATAGTAATAATATGTTTAATAGTCATTACAGCTAGTTTTAAAGATGCTAATTTTATAAAAAACTTTAAAATTAAAACTTTAGATATATTTAAACCCTTACAGGAAAAGATATTTATTGCTTTTCAACCATTAATTAATGGAATAAACAAGATAAAAAATTTTTTTGGAATTTCTGCAAAATTAAAGCAGCTTGAGGATGAAAATGCAAAGCTTCTTCAAAATTATAGTGAAAATATTAATTTAAGAATAGAAAATAATTCTTTAAGGCAGCTTCTTAATATAAAACAAAGGAATAATTACAAAACAGTTGTAGCCAAAGTGATTGGCTATAATGAGGAAAAGTGGCAATCAGAAATAACTTTAAATGTTGGTAAAAATGATGGTGTTATTGAAGGTATGTGTGTTATTAATGAAAAAGGTTTTATTGGTGTTGTAATATTAAGTGCAAGTGATTCTTGTAAAGTTAGGCTTTTAAATGATCCTCAAACAAGTATTGGTGCTAGATTACTTTCTTCAAGAAGCTTAGGTGTTGTTGAAGGCAGCTCAAATAAAAAAATATTTTTAAATTATATTCCAAAGGATGAACTAATATATAATAGCGATATTGTAATTACATCAGAGTTTGGAAAATATATTCCTCCTGATATACTCATAGGCGCAGTAAAAAAAGTTGAAACTTCAGAAAGTAATCCATATAAAATAATAGAAGTTGAGCCTTTTGTTAATTTTAGAACTGTTGAAAATGTTTTAGTAATACTTGAATGGTAAGAATGGTAATTATTATGATGGTTATATTTTAAATATATTTTTAATTTAGAAGTTAATATAAAAATGGTTTTAAATAAGAACATTATTATTTATGAAAATTTTTTATAAATTTATCGATATTATTATTTTAATATTTTTTATAATACTTCAAATAGTTTTTGCCCAGCAACTTAAATTATATTACTTAAATTTTGATTTTTTGCTAGTAATAATAGTGGCTATAACTTTTAAAGAAGGATTAACCCAAGGCATGATATATGGTTTTTTTGCTGGTATAATTTTTGATTTACTTTCTAGCAAGATTATTGGGATATCACCTTTAATATTATCATTGGATTCTTTTATTATTGGGAAGTTAATACAAGCAGGTTTAAGACCTAAAATTCAAAGTTATATTTTTTCTGTTTTTGTAATCTCTGAAATTAATACAATAACGATTAATTTAATTTATTATTTATTTGGATTTAATTTTGATTTTATTACTATTAGTGTGGATTTATTATTAAATCCCGTTTGTAATATTATATTAATATTTATAATTTTTCCTTTGATGAGGGTAAAATTTTCAGGAGATGAATTAATTGAATATTAATTCGAATAAAAGATTAATATTTACTGGTTATTTAGTAATAGTGGTAGCTGTTATATTAATATTAAGGTTATATTTTCTCCAAGTAATGAGTGGGGATGTTTATGCGGAGGTTGCTGCCCAAAATATAACAAGGGTAAGATCCACAGCTGCGCCTAGAGGAAATATTTATGATAGGAATGGAAAACTTCTTGTTGAAAGTATCCCATCAGTTGCTGTTGCTGTTGATCCCTACACTGTCTTAAAAAGAGATGACGTCCTTACTACTTTAAGCTATAAACTTGGTATCTCATATTTTGATTTAAAAAATAAACTTGAGAATACAAAAACTACATACATTGATAGAGTAATTATTAAACAAAATATTGACAAGGAGACGATGATTTATTTAAAGGAAAATTCACAAAATCTCCCTGGAGTTGAAACAGTAAATGTATTTTTAAGAAAATATGATTATGGATATCTTGCATCCCATATATTAGGATATACTGGTGAAATAAATGAAGAAAAATTAAAGCAGCAAAAAAGCTCTGATTATGAAGGTGGCGATCAAATAGGACTTACAGGAGTTGAAGAGCAATATGAAAGTGTTTTAAGGGGAATTAAAGGTAAAATTGTTTATGAAGTTGATCCTCTTGGTAGACCTACAAATATTGTTGAACAAACTAATTATGTACCTGGAAATGATCTTTACCTTACTATAGATATTGAACTGCAAAGATACGTAGAAGAAACTTTAAATAACCAGTTGCAATCTATAAGGCAAAAGAAAATCCCTAAAACTAATGATTATTATAAGGCTAGTAGCGGCTCTGTGGTTGTTTTAGATGCAAAAACAGGAGAAATTCTTGCAATGGCTAGCAACCCAACTTATGACCCAAGTGTTTTTACGGGAGGCATATCAAGTTCTGATTGGCAAAGATTAAATGATCCAGTAAATAATTTTCCATTAAATAATAGAGCAATAATGGGGGCACCTCCAGGTTCAGTATTTAAATTAGTAACAGCTTATGCTGGATTAAGTGAAGGAGTTATTAATCAAAATTCAATAATAACTTGTTCAGGAACATGGTATGGTTTAGGAAATGATTACCCAAAATTTTGTTGGAATAGGGGAGGTCATGGTAGTTTAAATATTTTAGGAGCTTTGCAAAATTCATGTGATATTTATTTTTATGAGACAGCACTTAGGTTATATTTAAAAAACAAAAATCAAGATGAACTTTTACAAAAATATGCAAAACTTCTTGGTTTTGGTAGCCAAACTGGGGTAGATTTACCTAATGAAAGCGCTGGTGTAATTCCTGATAAAGCATGGAAAAAAGAACATTTTAAAAATGATAAAGCAAATTCTGCATGGTTTCCTGGTGATACTGTAAATATGGGAATTGGACAAGGAGATGTTTTAATAACTCCCCTTCAGCTTGCGAATGTATATATGACTTTTGCAAATAGGGGTAAACAAATTACTCCACATGTTTTAAAAGAAGTAAAAGATGAAAATGGTGCAAATTTAATGGATTCCTCACAAATACAAAATAATTTTAAAAATATTGACCTTGATCAAAATAATGTAAATTTAATTGAAAAAGGGTTAAGTCTTGTAACAAAGCAAGGTACTGCGTCAGGGGCATTTAGAAATTTTCCGTTAGACAAAATTTCAGTTGCTGGTAAGACAGGGACAGCAGAATTTGCAGGACACCAAGATTATGTTTGGTTTGCAAGTTATGCACCAATAAACAATCCCCAGTATGTTATAGCAGTTATGATAGGGGAAGCTGGGGGTGGTGGTGCAGATGCTGCACCTGTTGCAGAGAAAATTTATGAATATTTATTTCATATTGAAAATCAGCAGCAAGTTCATTCAATTGAAAGCTTTGGTGATTAAATGGGAAGACATTCAAAGAATATTATAATTAAAAATAATTTTATAAGTGAAGAGTTTGAAAAACTTAATTTAAATGAATCGAAAAATAAGTCTTTTAAGTTTGATATATTACTTTTTTTATGCGTAATTATTTTATCTGGATTTGGTGCTTTAATTATTTATAGTGCTACAAAATATAGTCTTCCTTCAAATAATTCAATGTTTTATTTAAAAAAACAGCTTATTTTTCTTGCAATATCAATGGTATTATTTGTAATATTTCTTTCTTTTGATTATAGGAAATTAAAGAAAATATGGATTATAATTTATTTAATAAATATTATAAGTCTTGTAAGTGTTCTCTTTATAGGCTATGCAGTAAATTCAAATAAAGCTTGGATTAATTTAAAATTTACTTCAATTCAACCTTCTGAATTTTCTAAAATATTATTAGTAATTTGTTTGTCAGCTGTTTTTTCTAAATGGAGAACAGAGAAAAAAAATATTATTGGGTTTAAAAAGGTAATTTTATCAGCATTTTTAGCTTTCTTAACCATATTTTTAATTTTAATTGAACCTGATTTTGGTCAATCAACAATATTTTTTTTAATTTATACGGGTATGCTTTTTATTTCTGGAGCAAATATTTTATATGTTTTGGGTATGATTGTTATTACTGTTTCTGGAGTATTTTTAGGTTTAAAATTAAATATAATAAAGCAATATCAGTTAGATAGACTTATTGTATTTTTAAAGCCAAATTTTAAACCTGAAGGAGCAGGATATAATTTATATCAATCAAAATTAGCAATTGGTTCTGGAAAAATATTTGGTAAAGGTTTATTTCTTGGACCACAAACAAATTTAAATTATATTCCTGCTCATCATACAGACTTTATATTTTCAGTTATAGGAGAAGAACTTGGGTTTATAGGTGCGCTAATAGTTTTAATTTTTCTTGTTATTATTGTTTGGAGATGTTTTTATGTTTCAAGACATGCAAGCGATAATTTTGGAACAATGATTGCCGCTGGAGTTGGATTTATAATACTTTCTCAAATGACAATAAATATAGGAATGACAATAGGACTTATGCCAATTATCGGTATAGCTCTTCCATTTTTAAGTTATGGCGGTTCTAATTTACTTACTGTATTTATAGGTATAGCCTTAGTAGAAAATATTTATATGAGAAGAGAAACTAGAAAAGAATATGAAATTGCTTATGAAGATTTTAAATAATAATAATTTTAATAAAATAATTCAAAATAAGATAATGAAAAAGAATGCAAGTAGAATGAAGTACAATAATGTAAATAACACAAAAAACTCAAAAATAATTTAAAAATTATTATAGATTATTATTAAATTAAATATAAAAAAATAATTAAATTATTATGGTTTTATTAAAGTAAATATAATAAAGAAATAATTAATTAATATGAAAACACTAGGATATAATGATTTTGAAAAAGTTCTTGAAAATGTATTAAAACCTGGGAGATATATAGGAAATGAGTTTGCAATTAAGAGCAAAAATATATCAGAATTATCTGAAAGTGAGAAAAATTCAAAAGTATTTTTTGCTTTAGCTTTTCCTGATATTTATGAAGTTGGGATGTCAAATCTTGGAATGCAAATTCTTTATGAAATTATTAATAGTCATGATGATTTTAGTGCTGAAAGAGTATTTTCTCCTTGGATAGATTTGGAAGAAAATTTAAGGAAAAATAAAATAAAATTATTTTCATTAGAAAATAAAATATTTTTAGATGAGTTTGATATTATTGGCTTTAGTATTCAACATGAAATGCAATATACCAATGTATTAAATATGCTTGATTTAGCAAATTTAAATTTAAGATCAAGCAAAAGAGCTAAACTTAAAAAGCCAATAATTTGTGCTGGAGGGCCAGCTGTTATAAATCCATTACCAATGGCGCCATTTATTGATTTTTTTGTTATTGGCGATGGAGAAGAAATAATTATTAAAATTCTTGAGATTTTAAAACAATATAAATTAGAAAATAAAGAAAAAAAATGGTTTTTAAGTCAAATTAAAAAATTTGATGGTGTTTTTATACCTTCTAGTTATAAATTTTATTATTATGATGATGGTGTAGTAAAAGAGATAAAGCCGGCTTCTAAAGTGAAAAAAGCTGTTTTAAAAGATTTAGATAAATATAGCATTGTAAAAAATCCAGTTATTGCAAATATTGCTCCTATTCATGATAGATTTGTTTGTGAAATTATGAGAGGATGTTTTAGAGGTTGTAGGTTTTGTCAAGCAGGATTTACTTATAGGCCTGTAAGATCAAGAGATCCTGAAAACTTAGTTCAGCAATGCTTGGAAGGTATTGAAAATAGTGGATATGATGAAATTTCATTTTTATCTCTATCAAGTGCAGATTATAAAGGTTTAAATTTTTTAATTAATTCTTTTCTTGATTTAAGTAAAAATAAAAAGATATCTATCTCGCTTCCTTCATTGCGACTTGATAGTTTTACGTTAAATATAGCAGAGATTATACAAAGTGGCAGGAAAACTGGTCTAACGTTTGCTCCCGAAGCTGGAACTCAAAGAATGAGAGATATCATAAATAAAAATATTAGCCAAGAAGAGATGCTAAAATGTATAAAAGTTGCATTTGAAAAAGGTTGGGAAAAAGTAAAGCTTTACTTTATGATAGGTTTACCTTTTGAACAAGAAGAAGATATACTTGCAATACCCGACACTGTTAAAGAAATCATTTTAATAGCTAAGGATATAATGCCAAAAAATAAATTAGGAAGATTAAATATAAATTTAAGTATTAATGCTTTTTGTCCTAAACCTTTTACCCCATTTCAATGGGTTGCTCAAGATTCTATAGAATCTTTAAATGAAAAGTTTTTAATAATAAAAAATAAATTACCAAAAAGATATGTTACTGTTAGTTGGTCAAATCCACAAAAAAGTAAGATTGAATGCGCCCTTTCCAGAGGAAGTTTAAAAGTTGCAGATGCAGTTGAGGATGCTTTTAAAAGTGGTGCAAAATTTGATAATTGGAGTGAATTTTTTAATTTTGATATTTGGCAAAAGTCATTTGAGAAATCAAAAATTAACTTGGATTTTTTTACTGATAGGAATTTCGATATCAATGAAATTTTACCATGGGATTTTATTGATATAAATATTTCAAAAAAATTTCTTCAGAATGAATTTAAAAAAGCGCAAGATATTGCAGTAAAACAGTAAAAGATTAATAGCAAATTATAATGGAAGAACTTAAAATAAGATTTAAATTTAAAAAAGTAGCTGAATTTAAATATCTATCACATCTTGAAACAATAAGGCTTATTTTAATGGCAATTGCAAGAGCAAAGATAAAAGTAAAATATAGCCAAGGATTTAACCCTAAGCCCAAAATTAACTTAAGTTTTCCTGTCCCTGTAGGTCTTCCAAGCTTAGCAGAATATGCAGATATTGATATTTGTGAAGAAATAAATTCAAAAGATTTTAAATTATTATTAAATAAACAATTAAATGATAAAATGTCTATAATAGAAGCAAAAATTATAAATAATATAGTGCCTAGTCTTATGGCAGACATAGAATTTTGTAGTTATAATTTTAAGATTAAAAAATTAAACAAAAATTTAAGTTTAAAATATGAAAATAAAGAATACAATTTTAACAATATCAAGGAAATTATTAATAATAAGATTATAGATGATATAAATAAAAGTGATTTTATTAATTCCATTTATAAAATAGATTTTGTTTTTGATGAAAATAATAATGATATTGTTTATTTAAATATATTTGGTTATACTAAATTGTCAAAAAATAATAAAATTTTTAAATTTAATGATTTTTTAAAATATATAAAATTTTTATCAAACAATAATAATTTAGTGGTTGAGGATTATTTTAAAAAAGAAGCTTATGTTTTAAGAGAAAATATACTTAAGACTCCACTTGAAATTGTTTGATGATAAGGAGTTTTTTAAAAATTGAGTAAAGAAATGCTGGTTAGCTCTAGTGAAGGTGAAACCCGTGTAGCTATTCTTGAGGATGGGCAAGTCACTGAGCTTTATTTTGATAGGAAAAATAAACAATCTATAGTTGGTAATATTTACGTTGGTAGAGTTGAAAATGTTTTACCAAGTTTGGATGCTGCTTTTGTTGATATAGGAACAGATAAAAATGCTTTCCTTTATATTAATGAAATAGCTCTTGATATGGATTTTGAAGAAAGCGAGACCAAAGGTAAAAAAATCCAACATGTACTTAAACCTAATCAATTAGTTGTTGTCCAGGTGACAAAAGATCCACTAAAAAGTAAAGGTGCAAGACTTACAACTTTTATTTCTATTCCAGGTCGTTATTTAGTTCTTGCCCCTTATAATGATGGAATTGGAGTTTCTAGAAAATTAAATGATATTGAAAGAGATAATTTAAGGCAAATTGCTAAAGAGATTAAGCCAAAAAATTTTGGGATTATTGTAAGAACAGCAGCAAGATTTGCTGATAAAAATATTTTAAAAAAAGATTTAAAACAGCTATTAAGAACGTGGGGCAATATTCAAAGAAAGATTTCAAAAACAACAAGCCCTTCCCTTATTTATGATGAGCAGCCAATTATAATAAGGCTTTTAAGAGATTTATTTTCTGATGAATTTAAAACAATTCATGTAGATAATAAGGAAATAAAAAAAGAAATTTCAAGGTATTTCTCAAATGTTGGAATAAAATTTTCCGATATTAGGCTTCACGTTAGCCCTGAGGATTTATTTGAAGATTTTAATGTAAATGAGGTAATTGAAAGTGCTATTCAAAGAAAAGTCTGGTTAAAATCGGGTGGCTTTATTGTTATAGATTATGGGGAAGCTTTAACTGCAATTGATGTAAATACTGGGAAATTTACATCAAATAAAAATGCTGCAGAAACAATTTTAAAAACAAACCTTGAAGCTGCAGAAGCAATTTCTCAACAATTAAGACTAAGAGATATAGGTGGATTAATTGTTATTGATTTCATAGATATGTCTAGTGAAAAAGACAAGCAAAAAGTTTTAGAAAAATTTAAACAATGCCTTGAAAAAGATAAAACAAAAACTGAAGTACTTAATTTCTCAAAATTTGGATTACTTGAAATGACAAGAAAAAATGTTTCTGATGGAATACTTGGTACATTATGTAAGCCTTGTCCTTATTGTCAAGGTATTGGATATATTAAATCTGAGGAAACAATAAAATATGATGTTGAAAGAAAAATTAAGTCAATATTAATAAAAAATCCTGAGAAAGCATTTTACATAAAGTTAAATACAAATATTGCTTGTCAAATTATTGGTCAAGGTGGTAGAAATTTAAAATATATAGAGAACTTAACTAAAAAGCATTTAATAATTAAAGGTGATGATAACTTAAAATTAGATGAAGTAATTATAGTTACAAAAGGAAATTATAAAGAAGTAGAAGATGCTTCAAAGCCATTTAAAGTAGGAGATTTCCTTGAATTATTTGTTGAGGACACTTATTTACATAATTCAGAAGATGCACTAGCAAGAATTGATGGTTACATTATTCAAATAATAGGTGGTAAGAAATACATTGGTAAAAAAGTAAAAGTTGAAATAAAAAATGTTTCAAAAACTAGTGCAGTAGCAGAAATAATTTAATTTTTAGTTTGACAACAAAAATGATATTATGTTAATATCATTTTTTGTCATGTCAGGTATTGATATTTAAAATAAAATAATTAAAATTATTTTGTTTAAAATTTTGATTTATTTTTTTATTTTAAATTATAGACTTAAATTAGAGACTAAATATAATTTAATAATTTTTTAATTTTTAATAAAATTTTTTAGAGGAGGCCCAAAATTTACGCGATAATTACTTACGGGGGTAAACAATACAAGGTTGAAGAAAATAAAAATATAGTTATTGATAGAATTAATGGCAATGAAGGCGATAAAGTAAAATTAACTCAAGTTAATTTTATAAGTGACGGTAATAAGGTTGAAATAGGTAAGCCTACACTTGAAAATGTTGAGATAGAAGCAACAATTAAGAAACAATTTAGAGGAGATAAGGTTATTGCCTATAAATATAACCCTAAAAAAAGATATCATAGAAAAGTTGGGCATAGGCAAAATCTAACATTATTAAACCTTGAAAAAATAATAATAAATAAATAATTGTAATTATATATAATTCTTACTTTCTTATAATATTGTAAGAATCATTTAAATTTTAATTTAGATTGCTTTATTAATTCTATATATTAATTTTATAATTTATAATTATTAGCGCAATTATTATTGTTTATTATTGTTTATTATTGTTATTATTTATTTGGTTAATTTTAAGTGTTTAATATGATTTAGTATTTGTATTTATAATTTTTTTTACAATTAAAAATAGAAATAAATTTTATAATAGTATAATAGTAATATAGATTAATTTTTAGGTGATGCAAAATGTCAAGTAAAAAAGGTGTTGGAAGCTCAAGAAATGGTAGAGATAGTAATCCTAAATATTTAGGTGTCAAGATGTTTGGTGGGCAGGTAATTAAAGCTGGTAATATAATTGTAAGACAAAGAGGAACTAAGTTTAGACCAGGCATTAATGTTGGTATTGGCAAAGATTTTACCTTATTTGCAAAAAAAGATGGAATAGTAGAATTTATAAAAAATAGCAAAAAAGGTAAAGTTGTTAATGTAATTACACAAGAATAATAATTAAAATAAGATTATTTTAATTAAGAATTAATAAGGATTAATAATTAATATAATAAATTAACAATTTAAAGTATGAAGCATAATAATTAAATAAATAATAAATTAAAATTTATTATGTTTAAGCTTTTGAAATTAATAATAAAAAATTAAAATTATATATAAGATAATATTTTTTAAAATATTTAAATCTGGCTTAATTGTTTTTAAGAGCCAGATTTTTTATTTAGTTAATTTTAATTTATTTTTTTAGTATTATTTTATTTAATAATAATATAGATGTTATAATAAAAAAACTATGTTTATAGATGAAGCAAAAATTAATATAAAAGCAGGTAATGGCGGAGCAGGGAGTGTATCTTTTTTTCTTTTAAAAGATAGGGTTAAAAAAATTGCTTGCGGAGGAAATGGTGGTAAAGGCGGAGATGTAATTATTCAAGCAAGCAGAAATTTAACAAATTTGTATATTTTTAAAGATAAGATACATTTTAAAGCAGAGGATGGTAAAAGAGGTTCTTCAAATAAAAAAGCAGGTAAAAATGGCGAAGATCTTTATATTTATGTGCCAGTTGGAACTATAATAAAAAATCAAAAAGGCGAGGTTTTGGTTGATTTAAATAATGAAGGCGATAAATATATAGCTGCAAAAGGTGGTAGAGGCGGAAGAGGAAATGCAAGCTTTGTATCTCAGAGATATAAATTTCCATCTTTTGCCGAGAAGGGAGAAGAAACTGAAGAAATATGGTTAAATCTTGAGCTTCGAATAATTGCAGATGCTGCACTTGTAGGGTTTCCAAATGTAGGCAAATCTACAATAATTAGTGTTATTTCAAATGCAAAACCAAAAATTGCTGATTATCCTTTTACAACATTAACTCCAAATCTTGGTGTAGTTTATTTTAAAGAAGATACTTTTACTATAGCAGATATACCAGGATTAATTAAAAATGCTCATCTTGGAGCAGGCTTGGGTGATAAATTTTTAAGGCATATAATGCGAGCAATTCTTATCATAATAGTTTTAGATTGTAGTGAATTAGAAAAAGATCAAAATATATTAAATAAAAATTTTACTGAACTTAGAGAAGAATTAAGACTCTATAATAAAGATTTATATGATAAAAATTATATAATAGCTTTAAACAAAATAGATTTAATTTCTGATAAAAATACAATAAAACAGGCTAAAAATAAATTAAAAAAAATTACTGATACGCAGATAATAGAAATATCTGCAAAAACAGGGGAAAATATTAATGAATTTATAAAAGTTATAAATGAAAATATAAAACTGGAAAAAGCAAATTACCAAGAAAAATATCTAGTACCTTCATATGAAGAAGGACAAAATAAAATAAGTACTAAAATATATGAGTTAGATGAAGAATTCGTAACAGAAGATAATATTGAAATTATACAAAAAAATAATGAATATTTTGTAAAAAATAAAATTTTAGAGCGAATGGTTGCAATGACTGATTTAGATAATCCTGAAGCTCTTGATTATTTGAAAAATAAATTAAAAAAAATGGGTATTGGTGATAAGCTTAAAAAATTAGGTATTATGGAAGGTTCAACAGTCATTATTGGTAAATTAGTTTTTGAGCTCATTGAATAAATTATAATTTGCTATTGTTTTTAAGCTTGGTATTTAAGGAAAATAATTTAAAATTTTACTTAATAATATATAATAATTTTTTAAAATATTTTATTTAATTATTAAATTATTAAAAAATAAAATAATTTATATTTAAATAACTTGTTTAGATAATTAATAATTAAAAATTTACAAAGTATTATGAAAATTTTAAGTTAAGAATTTAAATTAAATTAAAATAAAATATATTAGAATTAATGAATGAGCTAAGAAAAAAATATTTAAGTAAGGTTAAAAGAATAGTAGTAAAAATAGGTTCAAGTAGTTTAACTTCTCCATTAGGTGGGCTTGATACACAAAATTTACAAAAATTTACTAGTGAAATTTCAGAAGTTAAAGATAATAATCTTGAAGTAATTATAGTAACAAGTGGAGCAATAGCAGCTGGTTTAAAATATTTAAATATTCAAGAAAAGCCTAAAAAATACTCAATGCTTCAAGCTATAGCTGCAGTAGGTCAACATGATTTAATGAGAGTTTATAGTAGTTATTTCTATAAAAATAATAAAAAAGTCGGCCAAATTCTTGTAACACGCGAAGATACTACAAAAAGACAACAATTTTTAAATATTAAAAATACAATAATTAGCCTTCTTGAGCTAGATGTAATACCAATTATTAATGAAAATGATAGTGTTGCATTAGATGAAATAAAATTTGGTGATAATGACACTCTTGCTGCTCTTATAGCAGGTCTTGTAGAAGCTGATTTATTAATTATTTTATCTGATATTGATGGATTTTTCGATAAGAATCCTAGAATTAATCCAGATGCAAAATTAATTTCTGAAGTTTATGATATAGATGAAAAAATTGAAAAAGCTGCTGGTGGGATTGGTTCCAGTGTTGGTTCTGGAGGGATGGTTACTAAAATAAGATCAGCAAAAATTTGTGTATTTTCTGGTATTCCAATGATTATAGCTAATAGTAGAGAAAAAGATGTTATTAAAAGAATTTTGTCTGGAGAAAATATTGGAACATTTTTTGTACCAAAAGAGAACAAAAAGCTAAAGAGTTTAAAAAGATGGATTGCATATGGTATGATTACAAAAGGAAGTATAAAAATTGATAAAGGTGCTGAAGATGCTATTGTAAATAATGGGAAAAGTTTGCTACCTGTTGGGATTATTAATGTTGAGGGATATTTTTTAAAAGGTGATAATATCTTAGTTTTATCTGCAGATGATAGAATGATTGCAAAAGGTATATCTAATTTAGCAAGTGATGCAATAAGAATGATTCAAGGAAAACGTGAGGAAGAAATTTTAAAAGAATTTGGTCATGAATTTTGTTGCGAAATCATTCATAGGGATAATCTTGTTGTCTTTTAATTAATTTTTTAATATATTTTTTATAATTTTTTATTTAAATAAATTATTTTATGTCTTAATTTGAAAATGTAGTTTGAAAATATTAATAAATATAATCAATAATTTGAAAACATAATTTTAAAAAGGTTTATTTATAAAAAATTTAAAATTATAAATTTAAAATTATAAATTATAAAATAAACTCATAAGAAAATAAGCTCATAAGATTAATTTAAAGATAATAAAATATTTTTAAGAGGAAAAAGTAAGATGGGAATTGTTTTAGAAATTGCAAAAAAAGCTAAAGAAAGTTCTTACTTTTTAGCAAACATTAATACAAAATTAAAAAATCAAGTTTTAAAAGATATATCAGATCTTTTAATTATTAATTCTAAGGCAATTATTGAATCAAATGAAATAGATTGTGAAAATGCTTTAAAAAATAAAATAAGTGATAGTCTTTTAGATAGATTAAGATTAAATTTAGATAGAATTAAATCAATAGCTGAAAGTATAAAAGAAGTCATTAGTCTTACTGACCCTGTAGGAGAAGTTATTTTTGGCTATAATTTACCAAATGGCTTAATTTTAAAAAATATAAGGGTTCCTTTTGGCGTAATTGGTATTATTTATGAAGCAAGGCCAAATGTTACAGTTGATTCAGCTATTCTTTGTCTTAAAGCAGGAAGCGCAGTTATATTAAGAGGAAGTTCTCATGCTATTAACACTAATATGAAAATTGTTCAAATTATGAGGGATGCATTAATAAAGAATTCTTTCCCTGAAGATGTTATTCAAATAATTCCTACAACTTCAAGAGAAGATACTGAGGAAATGATGCAGCTTCGAGAATATATTGATGTTTTAATCCCTAGAGGGGGTAAAAGCTTAATAGAAAGTGTTGTTAAAAATTCAAAAGTCCCTGTTATAGAAACTGGTGCTGGAAATTGTCATATTTATATAGATAATAAATTTAATCTTTCATTAAATAATATAATTGACATTATAATTAATGCAAAAACACAAAGACCTGCAGTTTGTAATGCAATGGAAAAACTTTTAGTTCACAACGAGGTAGCAAAGCAAGTTTTACCTTCGATTTTAAGAGCTCTTGAAGAAAAAAAAGTTAAAATTAAAGGTTGCAATCGAGTTAAACAAATTTATCCTTCAGTAGAAAGTGCAACCGAGGACGATTGGTATGAAGAATACCTCAACCTTGTGATTGCTGTAAAAATTGTTGATAATATAAAGGAAGCTGTAAATCATATAAATAAATATAGTACTCATCATTCTGAATCAATAATTACGTCTGATTATGATAATGCTAATTATTTTATTTCTAATGTTGATTCTTCAACTGTATATGTTAATGCATCAACTAGGTTTACTGATGGTAATCAATTTGGAATGGGTTCCGAAATAGGAATAAGTACTCAAAAAATGCACTGGAGAGGGCCCATGAGTCTTAGGCAACTTACCACAAATAAATTTATTGTATTTGGTGAAGGGCAAATAAGACAATAATGGTTAGAGAAATCAATAAGATAAGAAGATAAGAAAAAATATAAGTTTATAAGTCAATTTTTAAGTAGTTTGTAGTTTATTTATAATTTATAAGCAAAAATGAAAGAAAAATTAAAAATTGGAATTATGGGTGGTACATTTAACCCAATTCATCATGGGCACTTAGTTACTGCAGGTGAAGCATTAAGTCAATTTTGTTTAAATAAAGTTATATTTATACCTTCAGGAGATCCACCACATAAAAATGCCCTTGAAGAAAAGATAGCTGAGCATAGATATCTTATGACTGTTATTGCAACATCTTCTAATAAAAATTTTTTTGTTTCAAGAATTGAAATTGACAGAAAAGGTAAATCTTATACTATTGATACAATGAAGCAGTTAAGAAAAATTTATGGTGAAGATGCCGAATTGTTTTTTATTACAGGCGCTGATGCAATTTTAGAAATATTAACTTGGAAAAAAACTGAGGAAATAATCCAGTTATGTAGTTTTATTGCAGCCACAAGACCAGGTTATAATATTTCAAAAATTCAAGAATTAAAAGAAAAACTATTTAAAAAAACCAACAATAATGTTGATAAAATTTTTATTATGGAAATTCCAGCTCTTGCAATATCATCTACTGATATAAGAAAGAGAGTCAAAGAAAATAGGCCTATTGATTATTTAGTTCCAGAGGGAGTGAGCAACTATATATTAAAGCATGGACTTTATAAATAATTTAAAATTAAATGTAAATCAAAAAAATTATATATTTGAAATAAATGATATTATTTTTAAAAAATTTCCTCCTGATTTATATGAACATACAATAGGCACACTTAAATGGGCTTTAAAACTTGCACAAAATTATTTATTAAATAAAAATAAAAGTTATTTAGATGATTTAAATAATATAAAAGATATAAATGTCAATTATTATAGTGATGATGATAAATTAAGCGAATTTTATTATAAATTATGTATTTGTGCGCTTCTTCATGATTATGGAAAAATTTTTAATTTAAATGAACTTAAAGAAATATTATTAAAATTTAAAAGTGAAATTGATGCTACTGAAGAAGATTTAAAAATAGATTGCATCTTACATGGATTTGCTGGTGCTTTTATTGTAAAAAAAGAATTTAATATAAATGATGAGATAATTTTAAATGTAATTAAATATCATACAACTGGATATTTTAATATGAATATTTTAGATAAAATAATTTATATTTCTGATAAAATAGAGGAAAATAGAATTTATAAAGAAGTATATTATTTAAGGCAATTGTCATTAAAAAATATTAATTTATGCTTACTTGAGGTTTATAAAAATAATATAATCTATATAATTAAGAATAATAAAAAAATATATAGTAATACTTGTAAAATCTGGAATAATATTTGTGAACTTTATGGAGGTTAAATAAATGGCTCCAGAAGATAATAAATTTGATGATGAAGACTTCTTTTTAAGAAAAAAAGAAGATAATTATTTTTTTAAAAAAGATGATAATTATTTTACTTCAGACAATGATTCTGAAAACAAAGAGAAATATTCCCGTTATGAAAGAAATAAAGATAGATATTTCAAGGATGAAGAGGAAGAAAATAATGAAATTCATCCAAGATATGATAAAAAAGAAAAAGATGATTATTTTTTTTATGATAAAGATAAAGATAAAGATAAAGAAGATTTTGATGATGAAGAGTTTAAAAAAGATGATGACAGAAATATTATAAAGAAAAATTATAATGATAGATTTGCTAATGATTTTTTTAAAGATGAAGATTTTGATTATGGTGATGAAGAAGAAATACCTTCAGGCGAAGATCCTGAAGAATATTCATTAAGAACAAAAAGAATTAAACAAAGAAGAAGACGCAGAAAAATTATAACTTCAAGTATATTAATTTTTATATTAATTATTGCAATTGCAGTTGGAAGCTTTTTTGGATATAAATTTTTGAAAAATAAATTATTAAATAAGAGTACTCAGACACAAACTACCACAGCTCAGCCAATAAGCATTCCATCAAATCTTCAACTTACAGAAAATATTAATATTGCTATTGCCGGGGCAGCTGATAATTTACAAGAACCTGATATAAATTTTATATTTTATTCAAGATTTGACAGCAAAAATAATAAATTTTCAACAGTTACAATTCCAATCAAAACTTTAATGGATATCCCAGGTTTCGGTCTTGAAAGTGTTGATAAAACTGTTGGATACGGTGGAATGGATTTATTAATGCTAACTGTTAAAAAAGCTTTAGGAATGGATTTAGATAAATATTTATTACTTGATATTAAAGATATTGTTGATAAGCTTGGTGGAATTTCGATTAATTTAGAGCAACCAGTTACTATTGAAAATTATAAAGATAAAAGCCCAATTGAACTTCAACAAGGTGAGAATAAACTTGATGGGGATAAAGCAATAAGTTATCTTATTTATTACAATGGTTCAAAAAAAGATGTAGCTATTAACTTAACATCAAATCAAAAGTTAGTTTTAGATAGCATAATTACTCAAATTGCCGGTAGTGACGATAAAACTCTTGAAAAGAATTTAAATTTAATTAAAAAATATTATGAAACAAATTTAACTGATTCTGAAATTTATCAATTTATTTCTACTATTTCTAAACTTAAACCAGAAAGTAATGTTGTTTATCCTTTAGATGTTACTTCTGTTGAACTAGAAGGTGGCAATGTATTTTATGTCCCAGATATATCAAAACTTGGGCAATTTTTTAATGTAGAAACAAGTACTACACAAACAAATACAACAAATAATGTTACTGTTGATTTGCAAGTTTTAAATGGTGTTGGAACTCCTGGAATTGCTAATAAAGTTAGTTCTTTATTTAAAGATTTAAAATATAGTGATGGGACTTTAAAATTTAATATCTTACAATCTAAAAACGCAGATAATTATAACTATGCTGTAACGCAAATAATAGTTAATTCAAAAGATCCTTCATATATGAAGCTTGCAGAAGAAATAAAAAATATTCTAAAAACTGGTAATATAACTCAAAATGAGCAAGCTCCAACACAAAATATTGTAATAATTGTTGGAGCTGATTATGGTAAAACCGAAAGTTCGACAAATACTACACAAGCTAGCGCAAGTATTACTAAAATAAATATATTAAATGGTGTTGGAGTTGTAGGTCTTGCAAAGGAAGCACAGAAAAAACTTGAAGATAGTTTAAATAGTGCTACAAAGTTAATTGAAGTTGTTGAAACAAAAAATGCAGATAATTTTAATTATAAGCAAACACAAATATTATATTTTAAAAATACGGATGAAATAAATAATATTGCACAAAAAATTCAAAAAGTTTTAGGAGTAGGAGTTTTAAAATATTCAGAAAATAATCCTGATAATGTAGATATCAGTATTATTCTTGGTAAAGATTATTCGACAAAGTGAGGGAAAAATTAGAAAAATAACTGCTGATACTAAAAAACAGGAAGAAGATAATTTAAAAAAAGATTTAAAACTAAATAAAGAAAATATCGAGGATATTGTTAAATATGTTGCAAGGATAGCTGATAAAAAAGGTGCGCAATATATAAATATTCTCGAGATGAAAAACAGGCTAATTATTACTGATTACTTTGTAATAATAGGGGCAAAAAATATCAAACTTACTACTGCTATTGAAGATGAAATAAAATTTAGATTAAAAGAATTTGATATCTCACCTCTTCATATAGCAGGACTTACAGATGGGAATTGGATATTAATTGATTTTAATGATTTTGTTGTTCATATTTTCTCAGAAGAATTTAGGCAGTATTATGATCTTGAAAGGCTTTGGAAAGATTCAAAAGTAGTCAGTTGGAAATAGCCTTAATTTTTTTTCTTCCTTTAACAATTTTTATTTAATTATTTTTTAATTTAATCATAAAAAAATAATTAAAAATTTTTTACTAAGTAATAATAATTTTATTAATAAATTTTTATGCTTAAATTTTTTTATTCTTAAATTTATAATGTTTTAAAAATTAGATTCTTTGCTTTGGGGTTAATTTTTAAATTTTTATTTTTAATAATCTCAATAATAAATATTTCTAAAAAATTATATAAATAGAAAGGATTTTTAAAATTGCAGGACAAAAATGATATTAATGTTGAAAGTTATAATCCTAAAGAAATTGAGGGAAAATGGCTTTTAGAATGGGAAAAAAATAAAACAAATATATTAAAAAAAGATAAAAAAGATCCAAAATACTATTGTCTTGAAATGTTTCCTTACCCATCTGGAGAACCACACATGGGGCATGCAAGAAATTATACAATTGGGGATGTAATTGCAAGATTTTATAGTAAAAAAGGATTTAACGTATTACATCCTATGGGTTTTGATGCTTTCGGACTTCCTGCAGAAAATGCTGCAATTAAAAGTGGTATTCATCCTAAAGAAAGTACATTTAATAATATTAATAAAATGAAAGCAGCCTTAAAAAGGCTAGGAATGACTTATGATTTTAATGATGAAGTAATAACATGCGAACCAGATTATTATAAATGGACTCAATGGCTTTTCTTGCTTTTATATAAAATGAATTTAGCAGAAAAAAAATCAGGACCTGTAAATTGGTGTAATTCTTGTCAAACAGTTTTAGCAAATGAACAAGTAATAAATGGTAGATGTGAAAGATGTGATAGCGAGGTAGTGAGAAAAACCCTTTCACAATGGTATTTTAAAATTACAAAATATGCCCAAGCTTTATTAGATGATATGGAACTTTTAAGTGGTTGGCCAGAAAAAGTTTTAACCATACAAAGAAATTGGATTGGTAGGAGTGAAGGGGCAAGAATTAATTTTAAGCTAGATGATAATAATGAAAATATTGAAATTCCCGTTTTTACAACAAGACCTGATACAATTTTTGGAGTGACTTTTTTTATTTTAGCTCCAGAGCATCCACTTGTTGATAAAATTGTAATAGATCCAAAAATAAAAGTTGAAATAGGAAAACTTAAAGAAAAAATTTCAAAACAAACAGATATTGAAAGAGGCTCAACTGAAATAGAAAAGATTGGTGGGTTTACTGGCAGATATGTAATCAATCCTTTAAATAATGAAAAAGTTCCTATTTGGATTGCAAATTATGTTTTATCTGATTATGGAACAGGTGCTATTATGGCTGTCCCTGCTCATGATGAAAGAGATTTTGAGTTTGCAAAAAAATATGGTATAGAGATAAGGCAAGTTATTTCTCCTTCTGGCAGTAATACAGATAATTTTAATGAAGTTTATACTGGTGAAGGCATAATGATTAATTCTTCTGAATTTAATGGTTTAAATTCTGCTATTGGCAAGAAAAAAGTAATTGAATATATTGAAAAACATGGAATTGGAAATGCTGAGGTAAATTATAAATTAAAAGATTGGCTAATTTCAAGGCAAAGATATTGGGGAGCACCTATACCAATTATTTATTGTGATAAATGTGGGATTGTTCCTGTTCCTGAAGAAGACTTACCAGTAATTTTACCTTATAATGTAGATTTTAAACCAACAGGGCTTTCTCCGTTAGCTTATAGCGAAGAATTTGTAAATACTACTTGTCCTAAGTGTGGAGGCAAGGCAAAAAGAGAAACTGATACTATGGACACATTTGTATGTTCATCATGGTATTTTTTAAGATATTGTAGCCCACATGATGATAATGAGCCTTTTAATAAAGAAGATGTTAAGTTTTGGATGCCAGTTGATCAATATATTGGAGGCATAGAACATGCTACTATGCATCTTATATATTCAAGATTTTTTACAAAAGTTTTATATGATGCTAAGCTAATAAATTTTAAAGAGCCATTTACTAAATATTATCCACATGGAGTTATAACATTAAATGGTCAAAAAATGAGTAAGTCTAAGGGAAATATTGTTAATCCTTCAGAAATTTATAATAAATTTGGTTCAGATACTCTTAGAATTTACATCTTATTTATTGGACCCGCAGATTCAATAGTTGATTGGAGCGATAGCGGAGTTGAAGGCGCTTTTAGGTTTTTAGGAAGATTTTGGAGAATAATTAATCAAAATATCCTAATTTTAAAAAAATACTCAAATCTTTTAGTTGATTCTAAAAAATTAAACTCCTTAAATCATGATATTAATAACATTAATCATACTAAAATTAATATTTCTAATTTAAATAATTTAGAAAAGGAATATTACAGAAAAATTCATAAAACAATAAAGAAAGTTACTGATGATATTTTAAGATTTAATTTTAATACTGCAATAAGTGCAATTATGGAATTAGTAAATATAATGTATAAGTATAACGATGAAGTTGATTTGCAAAATTATAATTACGATTTAATATATGAAGCTACAAAAAATGCAATTTTACTTATTTCACCAATGGCTCCTTTTATAGCTGAGGAATTGTGGTTTAGATTGGGTGGAAAATTTAGTGTTCATGAAGAAAGTTGGCCAGATTATAACAAAGAAGCTGTAAAAGAAGATATGGTTGTTATAGTTTTTCAAATAAATGGTAAAGTAAGGTATAAAAATGAATTTCCTGCAGGAATTTCTGAAAAAGAAATAGAAGATTTTGCACTTTCTAATGAAAAGCTTAAAACCTTTTTACAAAATAAAACTATTTTAAAAAAGATATATATTCAAGATAAGTTATATAATATAGTTGTAAAATAATTTATTTATTTTTAAAAAAATTAATAAAATAATTTTTACTCAAACACAATATTTAAAAATTGTTACTACAGCTATAATTAAAAATAAACCTTTGTAAAATACATGAAAGTTTAAAATATCAGAAGATAATATAGTGCCACAAGTTAAAAATATTTAATTATGATTTTTGATAGATAAAACTATTTTAAAACTATTTTATTATTATTTTAAAAAATAAAATTTAAATAAAAAAATAAAAATAAGGATGGTTGATATGAGAAAAAGTAAAAAAATAAATTTATTTATGATACTTGTAATTATTGTTATCCTTGTTTCTTTCTTATTGACACTTCCAGGATGTATTGGACAAAAACCACCAAGATATGAAATTAGTAAAACAAGTTCAGGGAATGGGGTAACTGAAGAAACTATTTACGGAAATCAAAATAATTCCCAAAATATAGCGACTATAACTCGAAATAAAATTATGACTATTAGCAGTGAAGGTGTTACTAAAGTTATTCCTGATATTGTTAAAGTAAAAATTGAAATTTCAACAGAAAAACCTTCAAGTAAAGAAGCAGTAGATTTAAATTCAACCACAACCCAAGATGTAATAACAGCAATAAAAAATATAAGTCAATCTGATTTAAAGATTGAAACTATCGGATATAATTTACAACCTTTATATAATTATATTGAAAACAAGCCACCCCAAATATATGCGTATAATGCAACTACAACTTTGCTAATTACTACAAGTAAGATGGAAAAAATTGGAGATGTAATTTCTACTGCTGTTGAGGCTGGGGCAAGTAATATTTCTTCGATAACTTATGATTTAAGTGATAATCTAAAAAAGAATGCTAAGAATGAAGCGTTAGTAAATGCTATTAAAGATGCAAATGATAAGTCAGATGTAATTGCAAAAGCTATGGCTGTAAAAATTATTGGCATTTCTACAATAAATGAATTAAGTGTAACTTATCCAAACCCAATAATGTATCAAACTTCAAGAAATGCGCAAATGGCAGCAAGCATGGCTGCAGCTCCAGTTATAATTCCAGAAGAACTTGAAGTTAGAGCACAAATATCAGTTGATTTTATTTTTCAATAAAACAATAAAAAATTTTTATCATCTAAAATTTTTTAGTAATAAAAATAAAAAAACTTTGTTAATTATCCACATTACCTATTAGAATATTTAAAAGACACGCTAGCTTTGCCCCAGCGAGTCAAAGCTAGCTCTGATGAATGCTAAGCTACCTCTCTTACGAGAGGAACCATGCTAGCTTAGCATTCATAAGGTCTTTTAAATATCTAATAGGTAATTTAAGTAATAGAATATAAATAATAAAATAATTTTTAAGCTTATACCTCTACCACAAAATTTTATATACTATATAAAAAATTTAAATATATAAAAAATTTAA
>Ga0315298_1002313_pt1 | contig 32588 bp, 22 predicted proteins | sample WHS_1_MG_FD_203077 | JGI IMG/M metagenome (GOLD analysis project Ga0315298, IMG submission 203077) | Extremophilic microbial mat communities from Washburn Hot Springs, YNP, Wyoming, USA - WHS_1_MG | ecosystem: Environmental > Aquatic > Thermal springs > Hot (42-90C) | place: USA: Wyoming... | reverse complement strand
GAGCTACCCAAGCGCCGGTCGTACGGTCGAGGCCGCCTGCGGAACCCAGATATGGGGACAGACACGATGTCCGATATACCGATCAGGAACGTTCAACGTCCAACGTTCAACTCTCAACCTTCAACGGAGTGACCGAAAGGGCGTATTGTGGCCGGGATATGGGGACAGACACGAAATTTGGACAACCGGACTTTTGATTCGGTGGACCTGACCAAGCGCCGGTCGGGTGGTCCTAGCCGGCTGTGGTGCCCAGATATGGGGACAGACACGATGTGCGATATGCCGGTCAGGAACGTTCAACGTGAAACGTTCAACTCTCAACTTTCAATGGGGCGACCGAAAGGGCGCATGGTGGCCGGGATATGGGGACAGACACGTAATTTGGACAACCGGACTATTGCCCCGCCGGAGCTACCCAAGCGCCGGTCGTACGGTCGAGGCCGCCTGCGGAACCCAGATATGGGGACAGACACGATGTCCGATATACCGATCAGGAACGTTCAACGTCCAACGTTCAACTCTCAACCTTCAACGGGGTGACCGAAAGGGCGCATGGTGGCCGAGATATGGGGACAGACACGTAATTTGGACAACCGGACTATTGCCCCGCCGGACCTGCCGCAGCGCCGGTCGGGCGGTCGAAACCGGCTGCGGCACCCGGATATGGGGACAGACACGATGTACGATATACCGATCAGGAACGTTCAACGTCCAACGTTCAACTCTCAACCTTCAATGGGGTGACCGAAAGGGCGCATGGTGGTCGGGATATGGGGATAGACACGAAATTCGGCCGACCGGGCTTTTGACCCGCCGGAGCTACCCAAGCGCCGGTCGTACGGTCGAGGCCCGCTGCGGAACCCAGATATGGGGACAGACACGATGTCCGATATACCGATCAGGAACGTTCAACGTGAAACGTTCAACTCTCAACTTTTAACGGGGTGACCGAAAGGGCGCATGGTGGTCGGGATATGGGGATAGACACGGAGTTACGGTGATACGTATCACTGGGCTTTTCATGACGGTACTGTGGAGTGGGTATCTGCAGTGCCTGTATTTTTTTGAGGAGGCGTGAGCCGGGGGCAGGGGACGAAGTCGAAGCAGATATTTCCCAGCCCGGCGGCGCAGAGCTTTCTGATCAACGGCGGGGGGAAGGACCGCGTCTTTGCGCGTCGGGCAACTTTGGTTCCGGCTACGCCGCGCTTTATAATTAAAGTGAGAAATCGATCATATTTGCGAAGATTTTCAGACTGTGAGTTTGCCCGGTTTGTCAGTATCCGCTTCCCTGGTAGCGAGCAGTGCGGACACGACAGCGCGGCCTTTGGAGTATAATATCGGATAATCTTCGTTGAAATCGCAGATCAGCGTGTGGTTCGAGATTTCCGCCTTAGAACTGTTCGTCCACTGATCCCACTCGCATCTCTCCCCGAGGCGACGAAGTCGCCCTTTCAGCGCGGCGCGACAGAGCGCCCATCTTGGAACGAACGCCTTTACCTCGCCCAGATCATTCGGCTGCGGCTACGCCGGGCTGGGAAATATGAAAGCCGGCTGCAGAGACCGCACGACGCAGTTTTGGGCGGCGGATTGCATTTTGCCTTGTGGCGTGCAGACACGCCGCGTATTAATGTGCGTGTGGCGATTGCGGACAGCAAAGGCGAACCGGGACGACCATGCGTTCCTGTCGGGTCTGAGACCGAGGTTGGCGACGGGCCGCCGGCGTTCGGGAGAGGGATGAGTACAATTGTTGAGTGGCACGAGCGAATCGACCGATTGTCTGAGTGGTTGATTCTTTCCACGGTCATATTTGCGCCATGGGCTTTTGGATGCACGCAGCCGTGGGCAATCTGGACCATGAACACCGCGGGTTATGCGTTGGGCGGCCTTTTGCTGGGCAAACGCCTGATCAGAATTTTGACCGGTTACCGCCCAATGCGCTGGGGCGAGCAAATCCCCGGCCCGGGCGAACCCGCCGTTTACAGACCTCACGCCCTGGCTGCAAGGTGGCTGTCGCGCTCGTTAGCTGGGCTCAATTTTCTTCTGCTGGTTTACACTCTGATTTCAGCGATCAATTACCGGGGCGAAATCCATAACGGTGTCCAGGAGTTCAACGATCGGTATGTGCCGTGGTTGCCATTCAGCTATGACTCTTCATCAACATGGTCGGCGTTCTGGATGTACCTTGGTTTGACCGGCTTTTTCTGGGCGACACGGGATTGGCTGCTCGGCAAGAGCGAACGCGAGAGAAGTTATGGTGATCATGCAGAGGTCAGTGTCTTGCCTTTGACGATCTCCGGGTTGCCGGATCGACTGTCGCGATTGCTGTGGGTTCTCTGTCTGAACGGCACATTGTTGGCTGCAGTTTCTATCGTCCAACGCCTCGATGGCACGGACAAACTGCTCTGGCTGGTACTGCCGAGATACGGTGACGCATCGTTTCATTTCGGCCCATTCACGTATCGCGGCAACGCGGCACAGTACTTCAATCTGCTCTGGCCTGTCGCGATGGCTTTCTGGTGGACATTGTTTCGTTCGGCCCAGAGCCGGGAACGCGCCCCGACACGAATAGGAGGCAACCCACACTGGGTTTTGCTCCCCTGCGTGCTTGTCCAGATCGCAAGCCCGATCATCTCTGGAAGCCGAGGTGGCAGTGTGATTGTGCTGGTCGTTGCCACTGGTGCGCTTCTTGTGCTTGTCATTGCGAATTGGCGGGCTTCACTGGCGGTCCGGATAGGGATCCTTGTGCCATTGGTTATCGCGCTGGGGCTTGTGGGGTATTTGGGCTGGAATCAATACAAGGCCGGCATGGTCAACGCGTTCACGGACGACCTCGGCGATCGGCTCGAGATTTATCAAAATGCCCGGTTAATGTCAGTTCAGCATCCGCTGTTTGGAACCGGCCCGGGGACGTTTGCAGACGTGTACAGTTTGTACAGGTCCGACATCACCGATGTTTCTGCAGCATATGCGCACAACGACTGGCTGCAAACAAAGATAACCTTCGGATGGGTTGGATTCGCCATTGTGTTGCTGATGTTGGTGCACCCGTTTGTTCGGTGGTGGATTCCTGAGGGAATCCCGTGCAGGTGGGATGTGACAACCATGTTTTGGCTGGCAATGGCCGGTTGCCTTTTCCATGCGCGGTACGACTTTCCATTTCAGGTTCTATCGACCCTGCACTTGTTCCTTCTTTATTGCTGTATTTGCATGTGCCTGGCACGCAAGGCGTGATGAGTCAATCACGATCTGTTTCACATTTGGTCGCGCCGCGATGACCTGTAACCAACCTGTAACCAAAAAAACACTTGAACTGTCACTCCAAACAGCTCAAAGTACGCTCGTTGTCGGTGGACTTAACAACCAAAGTTATGCCTATGAGATCAAGGACCAAATCCAAATCAATCGCCACAGGGGTTGCATTCGCAACCGGTATGCTTGTGGGCTTTGTCGGAGCAAACGCCCAGACTGTAATCCCGGAATCGTTCGCGTTGCCGTCGTCGGCACTGGACACCAGCAAACCCGGCTTTGCCGTGAGGGTGTTCCAGGCCACAGGGCCGCAGTTGGAGAACACTCTTGCCCGGGCTGAGGCTCAAATTGCCGGGCTGCTAATCAACCCGGCCACGGGCCAGCCTTATGAAAACATCGCTGATTTGTCGCTGTTCAACACAGATGGAGTTTACGAGGAAGAGTCCATGATTGCGTACGGGAGTGCTTTTTTCCCCGGCATTCCCGGAACCGAATTCACCACTATCAACATCGCGCTCGAAGCGATCACATACGTCGAGCTTTCGCCGGGAACGTACACGATGGTCGTTAACAGCGACGACGGTTTCCGTGTGACGGCCGGCAATGTGCTTGACCGAGTGCAAGAAATCGTACTTGGACAGTACGACGGCGGGCGCGGCGCAGGCGACACCGTGTTCCAATTCACCGTGACGAAAGCCGGCGTTTATCCGTTCCGGCTGATTTACTTCCAAGGTGGCGGCGGTTACTCTGTTGACTGGTACACAGCCGATAACGCTGATCCGTCGATCAGGTCGCACTTGAACGAGTCCGGCGGTATTCCGAGCTACCGCGCGCTGAAACCGGGCGCGATTGTCACCGGGCCGGTAATCAGCGCGGTATCGCCATCGCCGAACGCGATCAATGCCCCTCCATCGGCCGGTCTGACCGCAATCATTAAGGACGGGTCCACAGCCTTCAATCCTGCTACGTTCAAGCTGTACAGGAACGGAAAGGATGTGACGACTGCTACGACGGTCGGGCCGAAGACGGGCAACACAACCAAGATTGTCTATAAGCCCGCCGGAGTGGAGGACCTGCCGAACCCCCTCGCAGTTGAAGAGTACAAACTGGCTTTTGACGATCCAACAGCTCAAGGCGGCAGGCGCGAGGCGATCGTGAAATACGCTGTGGCCGCGTACGCAAATTACATACTCCCAGAACCGTTCTGGCTCGAGACATTCGATAATGTCCCTGAAGGCACACTGCCTTCGGGCTGGACAACTGTCAGTCCAATTCAACCTGCCGGTTATGAAGACCTGGACGACCCAAATTCTGACAGTTACCTCGTTTGGGTTGTCATCTCGCGCGACCGCGTGGCGAGGATCACGTCGTGGAATGCTACATATCGCCTTAACACGCCCGAGTTGTACATAAACGGCAAGAAGGTCGAAAGCCTCATCCAGAACCAGTTCGCTTATCACGAATCAGACGTCCGCAGTGGCAGTCAGTACGCCGAGCTCTTCACCCCGGAAATCAACTGCACTGGAAAGAAGGATGTTTACCTCGTTTATCACAGCATCTACACGCAGAACCAGGACAACATCGCCGGCGTTGAATACTCGATTGACGGTGGCAACACATGGTTGCCTGTGGTGTACATGCTGGACGGTCCGGACGTACTGAAGAATCCCGACGGCACGATTGACGTGATCAGGACATTCGACACGACGTACGGTGACGTCGCCGTGTACACTGATCCTGACACCGGTGAGGAAAAAGGACATTCTTACGGCGCCTTTGTGAAAGCTCCGCGCAGCATGTGGCCCGAACTCGGTCCGTACATCAGCGCACGCGTCAACGACGACCAGTGGGAGTCGAAGCGAATCGAGAAATTCCGCCTGCCTCAGGCCGACAACCAGGCGCGCGTGAAGATTCGGTTTTTCCAAGCTGGCACTGCGAGCTGGTTCTTCGGCGTGGACAACGTCGGACTTTACAGTATCAGCGGACCGCAACCGCCCGAAATCCTCACTCAGCCGGTCGGCTGCTTCGTTTCTGCAGGCACCACTCTTACATTGCAGGTGGTGGCCAAGGGAACCGCTCCGCTCTCGTATCAGTGGAAACTGAACGATGTTGACATCCCCGGAGCAAACGGTGACACGTACACCGTTGCCAACGTCACGACTGCGGCTTCCGGCAAATACACGGTCGAGGTAAAGAACGCCGCAGGATCAGTCACAAGCCTCCCGGCGCAAGTCATTGTCTTCTCAGGTCCAATTACTCAGGACCTCGTGGTTCATCTCAAGATGGACGGCAACCTCAGTGACGCCAGCGGCAGAGGCAACAACGGCCAAGCCGTTGGTGCGCCTGCTTTTGTGGACGGCAAAGTCGGAAGCAAAGCGCTTCAACTCACATCCGATGCCGATTACGTCACGCTCGGCGCTCCTGCCGACCTTAAGTTCGGAACGGACACCGATTTCTCGGTGTCGTTCTGGACGAAAGTTGCTGCATGGAGTGGCGACCCCTCATTCATAGGCAACAAAGATTGGAACAGCGGCAACAACCAGGGGTACGTAATCGCCACTGACAACGACGGTCGCATCCAGTGGAACCTCTCAGGACCTCCGGGAAGCCGCAAGGACTACGACAGTCCCGGTGGCATTTTCTCGGACAACGCATGGCACCATGTCGTCGTCACATTCCATCGCGCCGGTCTCGCATCAACTTACGTTGACGGCGTCCTGAAAGATGCCCGGCCACTGACTGCCAACGCTAACAACGTCGATACACCGTCCGGGTTCGCCACCAACATCGGCCAGGACGGCACTGGGAATTACGGCTCAAGATTCACCGATGCCACCTTTGACGACGTCGGCATTTGGCGTCGTGTTCTGACGCCGCAGGAAGTCGCAGCGATTTATCAGGCTGGTCTGGCAGGAAAAGACCTGTCAACGGTTTCAATCGGGCCTGCCGAAGCGGGTTCGCTGCGCATAACCGTGGCAGCAGGCAAAGTGGTCATCACATGGGACAGTGGCGCCACACTGCAATCGGTCGATGTTATCACAGGCCAGTGGCAGGACGTGGCTGCTACGAGCCCATACGAGGTGACTCCGACCGGAAGCGCCAGGTTCTATCGGTTGATCCGAAGGTAATCTGGGTCGGAGTCTGAATTAATCAGGCTACAACAATTGGCCGGGGAGCGCGTCTCCCCGGCCAACTCCACAAAGGAGAACAATATGCGACCCGACACCAACAGTGAGAAAGAGAACCAGACCCGCGAGGGTTTTACCTTGATCGAGCTGTTGGTGGTGATTGCCATCATCGCCATCCTTGCGGGGATGCTGTTGCCCGCGCTTTCTCGGGCGAAAGAAAAGGGTCGCCAGGCAGTTTGTTATGGCAATTTGCGGCAAGTGGGGCTGGCGCTCAACATGTACGCAGAAGACAGCCGCGAAGGGCTGCACCACGTCGGTGGCTCGGCGCCAAACCACGGACATTGGACTCTGAATCCCAACAGCACGGTTCTCCTACCGTCGGATCATTCATTGGCATACTGGGGAATTGCGTACCTGCCTTACTTGCAAATGGGCGGATCGAACTGGAATTGGCGAAGCGCAATAACCATATGGCGTTGTCCCGCAGCGCGTGTTGTGGACGAATGGCGCGAGGAGGGGAAAAGATACCCGGCAGATTTCTGGCTCAATTCCAGCATCGGCTTGAATGCTTACGCAGTTCAACCGCCTGATCCGCGCGACCCTGGCACCCGCCTTACAGGGCCGCGCAAGATGTCGTCATTCCTCAGCCCCACAACAACGGTTTTCGCCCAGGACGCCGCCGAACAACGCATGGAAGGACCCGACGATTCACTCGGGCTGTTCCCGGGATATTCAGAATGCTTGCTTCAATGGAAAGTGAGTCTCGCTTCGCTTTACCCTGGATTGAAGATGGAGAACGAATGGTGGCGGCACGGGCGCCGGTGTAATACGATTTGGGTGGACGGCCATGTCAGCGCGATCAGATACACCCAAAAAGGCGTGGATTACCGGTGGTACACTGGCGATCATCCGGTTGAAACTCCCCCATAAGATGAGACCGTTTGTACTTTCGATCTGCTTCTCCGTTGCAATGGTAATTCTGGTTGCTGTCGGTTGCGGTCGCGGCGCCGCACCAAAGCCTGTCACAACTTCGGAGATTCCAGCTCGACTCGACGCCCTGTTCAGCAAGGCTCCCGAAGAAACGAGGCTTCTGGTTGGCCAGGCGAAATCCGCGCTTCGAGCAAACGATTTGTCTGGCGCGTGGGTCGCCCTTCAAACGCTCAGTGAACAAAAGCAGCTTACAAAAGAACAAAGACAATTCTTGGCCAGTGCCATAGTCACAATCGGAGCGGAAATCAACAAGGCTGGTGAACAGGGGGACGCCCAAGCCCGGGAAATGCAGCGCATGCACAGGCTTTCAAAGTAGCCGAATCCTTGGACCGAGGCCAAAACCTTGGCAAAGCCTTGGCCCATGTTTGACAATTCCTTGAATTTAGATGTTGCCAAGAACGTCGATTTTGATACAGTTTGCCTTGTCCGGGCGTTTAACACAACGCGTGGACATTGTGCATCGGGAAGCGTAACAAGCAAAAACAACTAGCAAAAATACGCAGCGAACCTTGTAACAATTGCAGGAGGAATAACAACATGAAGTTCAACCAATGGACGGTGGGACTCGCAGCAGTTGGGCTTGTAAGCCTCGGAGCTGTGGCAGAAGAAGCGCAGCACGAGGTCATGACAGCTCTCTCTTCGACGACCATCAGCGGCTATGTGAACACGTCTGCAATTCTGCGCTTTGGCCATGGCAACATTTCGCCCGGCCGGTCGTTCGACGGCGCTGATAAGCAAGACGGGTTTAATTTGGATGTGGTCAAACTGCAGATCGAGAAACCACTCAACGAAACCGATAACTGGGCTGCAGGCTACAATATCGGATTGTTGTTTGGCCCTGACGCCAACGTATATGGCACCACCTCGAGCAAATTGTCGGACATCGCCGCCGCTCACACCACTGCCGATGTGTGGCCGCGCGTGCAGAGCCTGCTCGGGTCACTGGGCGATTTGATTGGCGGAGGTGATGGCGAGGACACAGTGGTTCCAACCAGTACGTTGCCCAGCACCGGCACCATCTTGTCCGGGTTGCAGGACGCGCTTGGCCGCGTGGATAATCCGCATCTCCAGGCCCTGTCGCATGGCACCTCTGACTTTGGCATCAAAGAAGCCAATGTCGTGTTGCGCGCGCCACTCGGCAACGGGCTTGATTTCAAGATGGGTTACTGGGAAAGCCCGATCGGATACGAAGTGTTCGACGCCGGCAACAACCCGAACTACAGCCGGTCGTTTGGCTATTACATCGAACCGAAGCAGTTTACCGGCCTTTTGGCCACTTACCGGGTGAGCCAGGTCATCCAGGTTGCTGCGGGTATCGCCAACCAGGGCTGGGTGATCGTGCCGGGCGCTGGCGGCAATACCGTGGTCCACATCCCAATGAACGGTATCAATTCGCGGCCCGGTCTGGATTCGTTGAAGACTTACATGGGCTCGATCGCTCTGACCGCTCCTGAAAGCGCCGGTTTCCTCAAGGGCGGTACCCTTTACCTCGGGATCATCGACAGCTCGATCTACTACGGACCTGACGTCGTCAATTATTACGTCGGCGGCACGATTCCGACTCCGATCGAGAACGTCCTTGTTGGCGCCTCCTACGATTACCGCGGCAACAGCAAAGGCGAAGGGTTCGTTGCATCTCACGCTTCAGCAATCGCTGGATACGCGATCTTCAAAGCCAACGAAAAGCTGCGCTTTAGCGTCCGCGGTGAGTATGCCACCGGATCGAACAATACATGGTATTACTTCGATACCGGCGAGAGCAATGAGCTGCTCGGCGTCACGGGAACAGTCGATTACAACCTGTGGGCAAACGTGCTCACAAGACTCGAGTTCCGTTGGGACCACGACCTGACCGGCAACGGCATGTTTAATGACGGTTCCGACAAGAACGCGCTGTCACTGGCTTTGAACGTTATTTACAAGTTCTAACCAGTTTGGCTATTCAAAAGCCCCCTGTTGCATGGCGACAGGGGGCTTCTTGTTTTCGGTAATCGGACCAGAAAGATCTTCGGTAAAGAATTTCTGGCAGAAAAATGGTTTGCGGTTAATCAGGGGCGAGCGAGTGCTCAGGGCACCGGTTAAGGTTTCATTTTGGTAATAAAGTGGACATTGAAGTTGCGAGTGTGTCCGGACCAAAAGCTCTGTTTCACCGAGGCGTGTAAACTGCACGGCTGCAGAGATTGTTCTTGTGCCAATCCCGGGGAGATCACTACAATCGGCTCATTACAAATCACCCCCGAAACGAGTCAGCGCCCGACACTGCAGCCCCGGAGTCAAGAAGGACATTTGGCAAAGGCAGCGCGTTGCCGGTGACCGATTGGAGCCAGATTTATCAGCTCAAGGGCGCTTCGCCCTCTGAACAGGAACCACTGCTGGACATTCTGGCGCGCAAATACTGGACGCCGATTTTCCAGTACCTCGTGTGCCGGGGATACAGCGAGCACGACGCGCAGGATCTGATTCAGGAGTTTTTCGCATTTGCGTTGCGGACGAACCTTTTCGCCAAGGCAAACAAACGCAAAGGAAGGTTCAGGTCGTTCTTGCTTGGCTGTCTGAACAACTTCGTGGCCAACGAAAGCCGCAAGCAATCCACAAGGAAGCGCAAACCCGCCGAAGGGCTTGCAAGCATCGATGAACTGGCCGAGGAGGGCTGTGTTCAACCGGGAGCATTGGTGGATCCGGACACGCCCGAGTTGCAGTTTCATCGGGCATGGGTGCAGGAGGTTGTCCGGAATGTGCTCGTGGCTTTGGAGAAAGATTTCGCGCGCACGGGGAAGACCACGCACTTCAAACTCTTTCAAACGCAGGTTGTTCTGCCCGAGTTGGAAGGCGAGCGACCGCCTCCATTGCACCAACAGGCTGGCGAACTGGGCCTCGAATACAAAGAAGCTGCCAATCAGATTCTGACTGCCAAGCGCGCGTTCCGGCGCCTTCTCGAGAAGGAAGTCCGATCCTACGCATGTTCCGAAGAAGACGGCGTGCACGAACAGCGAGACGTGCTGAGTCTGATGCGACTGGAAAGGATCGCGTGAGGCGGGATTTCAGTGCGCGGAGGAGGCTTGTTTTCCTGTCCAAAAAATCTCTGCGAGCAAAGCAGACAAACGGTGATTTTCGGTTAGGAATTGTTGATGACACAAGAAACGTCCCAAAGCTGCGGTCCGGAAAACACAAGCGTGACGGGCACCTGTTTTGGGCGGTGGGCATCGAGTCGATGTGGCAGGGGCTGGTTTGTGTGTCATCTGTACCTTCTGCTGTGCGATCGACTTCCGTACGCAAACGTGTCGGACCAGGAACTTGAATCGGGCGATTTTGTGTCAAAGCAACTTGCGGTTCCCAGCGCTTTCAATCTCAAGGTGGACAAGCGGCTGGATGAGATCGTGATGCGCGCGCTTGCTCCCAAGCCGGCGCAGCGATACCCCGACGCGCAACTGATGAGCAATCAGGTCGCTGCCCTTCGGGTTGCGATTGACCGCGAGCGGGCATTGGCCGCCGAACTCGATAGCAGCCGTGCAACCACAGGCAAACTCGAGTCCGATTACCGCGCGTTGGCAACGGAACACCAGACCGTGTTCATGAAAGCCGGAATTCCGCTGCGGCCTCCTTTGCTGCCAGCCGAAATACCCGGTGTTTCCATCTCGGTGCAGGGGAAATCGGCGGTTCTGGTTTTTAACGAGGGACTCTTCGATCACGGGACGCATTTCAGGCCCGGCGCAAAAGAGCGATTGATGGTTGTTGGGAGGGCGATATCTCGGTCGCCAGACGCTTTGCGGATCGAGATCGTAGGTTATGCGGATGATGATCGTCCGCTGCTCAAATGGACGGAGCAATGGGAATCGGCACTTGCAATGGAACGGGCCGCGACCGTCGCGGAGTATTACATCGGGCTTGGCCAGTTTGATCCTGCACAACTGGTTGCGATTTCCGGAAACCCGTCGCGCCCGTTCCATGGCAATTCGGCGAATGACCGCTCACGGAACCGGACAGCGGTTTTGCGGATCTCAACTTTGAATTCACCGGTTGGAAACTGAAACGCCTGCGCAAGTTTTCGCACAAGAGCCTTCGGACGTGGATACCCCGCGCTGTAGTACTAAATTGGAAAATCTGCGAAGCAATCGGAGATTGGCGGATCGCTCGAGACTATTGTCTCCTGAAATTCATTCACCCGTCGCAACTCACCGCCGCCGAGGGCGACGAAACCGCCCCGGGCAGCGTGGCGCGGTCGAGCGCCGAGTTTGCAACCAACGCCTTTGCCTCGCCGCGATCACTCCGTTGCGGCTGCGCCGCGCTACGGTATTTGTGGTTTGAGCAACAATATGAAACCAAATTATTCAAACAGTTTGTTGTTGGCATGGCAGGTTGCCGAGTTCGAGGCAAGACGCCTCAACGCGGCATTCATCGAACCAGCCCACTTTCTCCTTGGATTGTGCAAGTGCGTTGACATTGATTTTCCATCGTCCATTCCATCGACGATTGCCGATCGCGACAAGCTGTTGGAGGAATTACTCCGAGAATTCCAGCGCTTGCGCAAGGTGTTCCGAACAGCAGGGCTCGACCCGGCCCGGTTTCGCCGCCACTACCGGACCTTGCTTCCCGAAGGGTCTCCGGGCTTGAACCCTGAGTCTGCAAGGCTCCATCGGACAGGCTCATCGCGAGACGTTTTCGCCAATGCCGAGATGACGGCCGAGATTTCAGGAAGCGCAGTGTACCCGATCCATCTTCTCCATGCTCTCCTGAATGAGAGCGACGCCCTGATGGACAAAGCAATCGCGGCTCTTGGAACCAATGGGAAAAGACTGCTCGAAGCTGTCGAAGCTGACCTGTTTGGTCAGCAACGACACAGCAGTCCGCCTCGAGACAGCGACCGCATCAAGTGGAACTGATCCGGAATTGTCGGGGCACGACCATCATGCCGATCTTGGAATCCGCACGGATCGATGGTCTTGGGCCGGATCTCGGTAAGAGGCGCTTCTTCACGCAGAACGGCGCGCAAGTTCATTTCCCCCTTTTTTGGGGGGGCTTGTTGGGGAAACGGAGCTGGCTGCTCCTTCCAATGATGTACCCCTGCACGAGAATTTCTGGGTTGGTGGACTGTTCTACTCGGGATCTGACCGGAGTTGGAGCGACCTGTTGACAGGTTACCCGAAGAAAGCCAGCAACCTTAGAGTCGAGCCTCACTGACACCCCAGCCCCGTTTGACTACCTAACTGTTTTGTAGCATCTGGCGCCCAAATATGGGGACAGACACGATGTTTGGAGGCTGGCAGAGCAAACAGAGGGACAGACACGATATTCCACCTGGACGTGGGGACAGACACGATGTCCGATGTACCGATCGGGAACGTTTAACGTCCAACGTTCAACTCTCAACTTTCAATGGGGTGACCGAAAGGGCGGATGGCGGGCGAGATATGGGGACAGACACGATGTTGGACCGGCGAGTCTGGCTGCGGCATACAGATATGGGGACAGGCACGATGTCGGGTATACCCGATATGGTGACAGACACGATGCCCGGTATACCGATCGGGAACGCTTAACGTCCAACGTTCAACTCTCAACTTTCAATTGGGTGACCGAAAGGGCGGATGGCGGGCCGGATATGGGGACAGACACGATATGTGATGGCCGGCTGATGCTGCCAGGGCACCCGGATATGGGGACAGGCACGATATCATGGGGACAGGCACGATGTCGGGTATACCCGATATGGGGACAGACACGATGTTGAAACGATGTTGGACCGGCGAGTCTGGCTGCGGCGCGCAGATATGGGGACAGGCACGATGTCCGATATACCGATCAGGAACATTCAACGTGCAACGTCCAACTCTCAACTTTCAATGGGGTGACCGAAAAGGCCCATGGTGGGCCGGATATGGGGACAGACACGGTGTTGGACCGGCGAGTCTGGCTGCGGCACACAAATATGGGGACAGGCACGATGTTCGATATACCGATCAGGAACATTCAACGTGCAACGTTCAACTCTCAACTTTCAATGGGGTGACCGAAAAGGCCCATGGTGGGCCGGATATGGGGACAGACACGATGTTGGACCGGCGGGTCTGGCGGCGGCACACAAATATGGGGACAGGCACGGTGTCTGATATACCGATCAGGAACGTTGAACGTCCAACGTTCAACTCTCAACTTTCAATGGGGTGACCGAAAGGGCGCATGGTGGCCGGGATATGGGGACAGACACGATATGTGGTGGCCGGCTGATGCTGCCAGGGCACCCGGATATGGGGACAGGCATGGAGTTTGGGCGCGCCGGCAGGGCGGTTGGGGCTGCGCCTTGCTGCGAGGCATCGGAACAAGTTTGAAGTGAAACGGAGGAACGGCGGCAAGGCTGATTCCTCTACCAGTCGCCGGCTGAGGCTGTATGAAATACCGTTGACATCCAAGCGGTTACTTGAATTGCATGGCTGTTTGAGCATCCGCCGCCCAGGATCCGGTCACTTAAGTTCCGTATTGCTGCGGGCCATGCTGGCCCGAATCTTGCCGTTTAATCGGCCTTGACATTGTCGTTATTGTAAGGTCTATTTGGCACAGAGTGGTTGCCGGTCTTCTTACTTTGGCTGAAGCCTTTCAAAGGCCGGGGACATTCGGATTAAGGAGCATGTTTATGTGGCGAATCTTGTTTCGGTCAGGTTTCGGACGCGCTGTATTGGCGGGTTTGGGGTGGGCGTTTATCTGGCTTTGCGTTTCTCCAATCCAGTGCGCTGCCGCCGATCGCCTTGCTATTTCCCAAGTGCGAATTGAATCGTCGGAGGTCGTTGTGACTGTGACGGTCCCGCCCGGCGTTCGGAAAGTTACACTTGAATCTCGGACGCGACTGGGCGCCGGGACATGGGTGCCTCGCGCAGTGCAGCGTTTGGTCGGGCTGAAGGCGGAAACAGTCACGTTCCGCCTCCCAAAATCGGCTGCAATCGAACTGCTGCGGGTCCGCGGCGATGAGAATGAACCGTTGCCAGCGGAATTCTATGACGGGCAAAGAACGTTCAACGGCCAGGTCAGCCAGAGTGCCAATGATGCCGCTGCGTTGATTTATACTGACCTTGGGACCAGAGAAAACGTGCCGACCGTGGGCGGCGGTGCCGAAACACGCGAGGTCGTCGAATCAGACATTTGGAAGATCAAAGGCAACACCCTTTATTTCTTCAACCAATACCGCGGACTTCAGGTGATAGACATTTCTTCGCCCGATGCCCCCAGGGTGACAGGCACGCTGTCGCTGCCGGCGGCCGGCGAGCAAATGTATTTGTTGGACGATCAGCATGTTGTGTTGCTGGCGCGCGATTGTTCGGTCTGGGGAAGCAGCGGCGAGAGCGCGGCGTTAGTGGTCCGCATTGAAAGCGGTGTTCCCGCGGTGCTGGCCAGAATTCCGATCGAAGGTTCGATTGCCGAAAGCAGGCTGGTCGGGTCGGCACTCTACATCGCTTCACTGATGTACAAGCAGGTGCTCGTGCCGCCTGCGCCTGATCCTGGTGGCTCAGGAAAGGTCCAGCAGGAACAATGGGAGTGGGGGACCGAGGTTAGTTCGGTTGACCTTTCTAATCCTGCCCAGCCAACCGTGCGCGATCGCCTCTGGTTTCCCGGCTACGGCAATGTGGTCTCGGCGACCGACAGGTACTTCTTCGTCGTCACACAGGACCAAAACAACTGGTGGGAATCTTTGGTGCAACTGATCGACATTGCGGCTCCCGACGGAACAATGAAGCGGCTCGGCATGGTACGGCCTGGCGGCCGGGTACCGGACAAATTCAAGCTGAACGTTGCGCCGCACGCTGAGCATGGAGAAGTGCTTTCGGTCATATGCGAAGCCGCAAGCACCCCGGAAGGAAGGCGTGCAAGCGTTCTCAAGACCTATTCATTGGGCGATCCGGCAGCGCCCAAGGAACTGGGCATGATTGAGGTGGGCCATGGGGAAAGTCTGTTTGCCACTCGGTTTGACGGCGCTCGGGTTTACATCGTGACATACCAGCGCATCGATCCGTTGTGGGTGGTGGACCTGTCGGATCCGACGAAGCCTGTCCTCTCAGGCCAACTGCATGTACCGGGGTGGTCAACCTACATCCATCCACTTGGGAATCGGCTGGTCACCATCGGCATCGACGACCAAAGCGGATGGAAAGTGGCAGTCTCGTTGTTTGATGTCAGTGACGCACAGAAACCAAGCCTGCTGAGCAAGGTAACATTAGGCGAGTCGGGTTCATGGAGCGAGGCGAACTTGGACGAGAAGGCGTTTGCGGTTTTGCCCGAGGCGGGGCTTATCCTTGTTCCTTACGGTGAATGGGCGTCCGGCGGTTACGCCACGCAGGTCCAATTGATCGATCTTGGCAATGACACATTGGCGAAGCGTGGCGTGATAGCCCACCAGATGCAGCCGCGCCGCGCGACTGCATACGGGGATCGTATCTTGTCGGTCTCGGGTAAGGAACTCATGGTTGTTGATGCGGGCGACCGCGACCGGCCCTCCGTTACGGCAACACTTGTCTTGTCTTGGACAGTGGAGCGGTTGCTGCTGGCGAACGGGTGGTTGATCGAGGCCGAAGCGGGGGCCGAATGGCCGGGGCCGGCTGTGCCGGTTTTGCGCGTGGCCGCCGCCGCAGCTCCGGACGTTGTTCTGTCACAGGCTGCTCTGGACGAAGGCCAAAGGCTTGTGGGAATGACAATTCGTGATGGCGTGCTGTTTGTTCTTCAAGCTGCCAGTAGCTCAATTCTTTTTGTGTCCGATGCAAGCACCGATGATTCTCCCGAGATCAAGCCCAACGTGACCCTGACTGCGTTCTCGCTGGCAGGTTTGCCGGAACTGAAACTGCTCGCAAAGACGAAGGCAACGGTCGAAACCGCAACAGGCTTTGGCAATTTCAAGCCGCTGTGGCCGAAACCCGGTGTTTTGGTATGGGCTTCTTCTGGTGGAATGGGACCATGGCTCGGCGAGGTACTTCGTGTTGGCAGGCCGGTGGGTGGCATCATTGCCGACTGGTGGTGGTGGCCGCGTTGGGGTTACGGCGGCGGATTGCTGTTGGCGTTTGACACAAACAACGCCGAATCGGAAGGCCGGATGGATTTCTTGTCCGCCGTTGACCTTTCGAACAAGGGCCAGTACTGGAACTTTAGCGAGGCATTCGAAGCTGCGCCGCTGATTTATGTGAGTCATCGGTCGAGTTCCTTTGTACCGAAAAAACCCGGAGAAAAGATTCCAATCAACAACTCCGGTTTGATCATTGCGATCGGGCCGGAGCCGGGATTCTGGGAAACAAAAGACTATCTCGATGTCGTCGATTTCACCGATCCAAAAAATCCAACGGCCCGAACGCCGGTCGAGATCCCATCCCAGCTTCGTGGTATTGGCGCCAATGGGGCGGTTTTGTACACGGTCGGATACCACTACGATGCAAACGGTTCGACGGACTGGACTGAATGGATCGATGCCCTTGCGTACGACGGCGTGAACGCCTCGCTTGTGGCCTCCATGAAACTACCCAGCGAATGGCCGCATCCAGTGCTCGTTTCCCGCGATGCAGTGTTCATCGGACGACCGGGAAGCAATTCGACCGCCGGCACACTTGAAACATGGGCGCTCGGGACAGACATCGGAGGCGCCGGCAAGTTCGATCAGAAGTGCATCGTGAAGCTCGAGACTCGCGCGCAGGAAATGGCGATCTACGGGCAATTGCTCGCGGTTTCCAGTGGCGACCGCATTTCTGTCTGGGATGCGGATGACATTGCCAATCTGCGGCAGGCAGGCAGCGAAAAACTTTCCGGGTGCATTTGGGTTGACCTTGCAAATGGTGACGCTTCGGCTGAGGAAGGCCTTTGGCTGCCGTTGCGAGAATACGGCGTGTTCAATGTGCCGACGCGGGTCGGGCCTTGAAGCCCGTTAACCTCAGCGCGGCGCCGCCGCAACCGAATGATCGCGGCGAGATAACTGCGTTCGTTGCAGGCTTGGCGCTCCGCCGCGCCGCGCTGAAGGGGGCGACTTCGTCGCCCACGGGGAGATATAATGTTGGCATGGGCGGATGAACGGTTTGACGCCAGAGGTCCCAAACACTCCGGCAAACTGCGATTTCTGCGCAGATTTTCCAATGTTGTACTCCAAAGGCTGCGCCGTGGTGAAGGCACTGGCCACGGCCACTGAAGCAGATGCCTACAAATTGACCAAGCTTGCAGTCTGAAAACTTTCGCAAGTATCATCGATTGATCAATGTAACTATACAACACTCTTGGGCAACAATGATCAGGCATTTGGCCGATGGACGGGTGTTTTCCCTGGTGCTTGCGGCTTTGATGGGGACGTTGAGCCATGTCAAAGCGGCCTCGGCTTTTGTCAGTGCGCCCAAACGCCTCGGTTATTGGCGGTTCGACTCTGAGGCCTTGCGCAATCAAGCGGGTCACAAGCCGCTCGACTCAGCGAATGTTGGAATTGCTCAGGGCGTTCACGAATCTGCCGTGCGTATCCCATCGTCGCCCGGGCCGGCATGGCTTCGTTTTGCAGCAGTCGAGAGCGACGGGTCCCGGAATCTTGACCCGAATCAGGGTGCAATTCGGTTTCTGTACCGTCCTGTGTGGGTTTACGATTCTCCTGCGCGCGCGCTGCCCATAAGCACTTCGAGATGGACAACCAAACCGCCGTGCGAACTTCGCCTTCTCGAGATTGGCTACCGCAACGAACAGGGATGGACCCCGCGAATGGCGTTGTCCATCGATGCTTCGGGGACGGAACTTGTACTGCAAACGTTTGCCGCGAACGGCCAACCCTCAACGAATTTCGTCACAGATTATACGTGGTCCCTGACCAAACCTGCAAGCCAAGGTAAAGAACTCGTCGGTGATTGGTGCGAGATTGTGATCAACTACACTCCCACCAATTGCGCGCTGATCGTGGATGGCGCACTGAAACAGGACAAGCGCACCCAGGGTTGGGGCGGGCCTGGTATCAGAACCTTTTCAGGCCCGGAACGCGGATTGGTGATTGCAATCGGTGGGAGTCTGGACGGCAGCCTCACAGCCCAAGGGTTGATAGACGAATTGGAGATTTTTGACCGACCGATTGGCCCGCTGCGGAATTATTCCTTTGCTTCACGATACGCAGCGAGCGCAGACGTCGTCGCAGCTCCGCCGAGAGTTGCTTTGCATTGGCTCAGCAGCAACGAAAAACCGGTCACAATCCGCCGCCGCGTCGCAGGTGAGTCGGATTGGACGGTGCTTTCCACAAACGCGACCGGCATGTTTTTTGTCGATGATTCGCCGGCTCTTCGGCGTGGCGGTGTCTATGAGTACGAAGTTGACCAGCGCACCCTGTTCGTTGCAATCGACGCACCGCCGGTTGAAAACCGCGGACGCGTGATTGTGCTCGTGGACCGCACGCTGGCCGCGCCTTTGAAACAATCATTGGACGATTGGACAGCCGACCTCGTCGGTGACGGCTGGGAGGTGATCCGGCACGAAGTGCCGCGGCACTATGACCGTGCGTGGGACCAAAACCCCGTCAACAAGTCTTATATCGACGATGTCGCACAAATTAAGTCCGTTATTGCAGCCGACTACCGCGCCGCTCCAGGTCGAACCAAAGCGGTTGTGCTTGTCGGCCATGTGACCGTTCCTCTCTCGGGTTTCGGCGCTGAAGATGGACACTCGAATACAAGAGGCGCGTGGCCCGCTGACGCATTTTACGGCGACATGGATGGCGATTGGAAAGACATCAGCATCAATCAACAGTCGCAGGACCCACAGCTCCGAAATGTGCCGGGCGATGGCAAGTTCGATCCGAATTTCTTCGATCCGCACCTCGTTCCTTCGGAACCACATGGCCGGGGCGGAATCGAGCTGGCGGTTGGGCGAATTGACTTTGCCCGAATGCCGGCGTTTCAGCCGCTTGGAGAAGTTGACCTCCTGAAGCGATACTTCGCCAAGAACCACCGCTATCGGCACAGCGACACGCCGCCAACTCGAGGCGTTATCGCGGCAGGCCTGTTCTTCAGCCTGTACCATGCGCAAAGTCAGATCATCGATGCAAATGCGGCTTGGCTTGGGTCGAGGTTGTTTGGCGTCTCCTCCGACACCGTTTTCACGGGCGACATTTTCGCTTCACCCGGCAGTTGCCTTGTTGGTATGCAGGGGGGGTACGGAGCTTACGACGCCATCAACAACAGCTCCGACTCGAATCGCGCCCTTGGCGTTAACCGCGTTTCGACCGCTGACCTCGCCAAGCCTGCAAACGAACCGGCAGTGTGGTTTTATGTTCTCAAAGGCTCGTTTTTCGCCAATTGGAACCTTGGCGACAATTGCTTCATGCGCGCCGTCCTTGCCACCCCAAACTACGGCCTTGGCGCCCTGTTCACCATGGACACCGTCTGGCGGTTTGAATCGGCAGCCGTGGGCGAACCGCTTGCAACCGGATTGGTCTCGACTGCCCAAGGGCGACAGAGCGTCCGAACAACGTATCTGCTGGGCGACCCGACATTGCGTCTCCTTGTGACCCCGCCGCCGAAAAACCTCGTAGCGCGGCAAGTCGGCAGGCGCGTTTCCCTGCGGTGGATGGCATCGCCATCGACCGGAGCCCTGTATGCTGTTTACAGGTCAAACACAGGCATTGCAGGCCCGTTTGTGCGATTGACGCCCGGGCCGATAACAGAGACCGAATTCACAGACAATGAGGCGCCAGCCGGTCGAAAAACTTACATGGTTCGAGCTCTGGTGCCCACAACAACCGGATCGGGGAGTTTCACGAACATCAGCCAGGGCGTCTTCGCAACCGTGCGTTGATCAAGTCATGGTCCCAGCGATGCGCAGTCACAGCCAATTTCTCGCCGGGAAAACAGGGCCAATAAAATTCAGACCTCAGTAAAACCTGGCTATTTGTCGGGGTACTCCGCAACTGCAATACCCGCTCTATTGCCTGAATGAAACCGCAACCGGCGCCCCGATCCGCCCGGGTTGATCCAGCCAGCGGCACCGAGTCTGCCCAAACATCGTGTCTGTCACCATATCCGGCCCACCATCCGCCCTTTCGGTCATCCCATTGAAAGTTGAGAGTTAAACGTTGGACGTTGGACGTTCCTGATCGGTATATCGGACATCGTGCCTGTCCCCATATCTGGGCACCGCAGCCAGACTCGACCGCCAGACCGACGCTGGAGCAGGTGCGGTGGGTCAAGAGTCCGGTCGCCCAAGCATCGTGTCTGTCCCCATTCTCGTGCGCCCGATCCCACAACACGGTTCAATATCCTGTCTGTCCCCAAATTTCGCCGCTGGAAGCCGCAACGCGGCTCCGCAGTCAACCCGGCTGGGGCGTCAGTGTAACTCCCAAAGAAAACTAGAGAGGTGTTCCTGGGGCAATGTGTCAACATTCCGGCTCGACCTCCCCGAAATCCCGCACAAACAGAGCCCTCCAACTCGGGAATCTTCGTGCAGCATTAAATCATTGTAAGAGGCAGCCGACTCCTTTGTGCCAAAAAGCGCCAGCATATCCAGGAATTGAACTTGCAAGCCTTTATGCGACAAAAAGTCCCTTTTACTGAGGTTCGTACTTTGCTTGCAGGGGCGGGCCGGGCAGCGAGCGGCAAGCATGAATTGGGCATTATCGCACTGCATGCCCGGTCGTTCAGAGGCGGAACGCCTCCAGATCACTCGCTCCGCCGATAGTCCGCATAGGCGCGGGACAATCGATCGACACTTGCAATGCCGCGGTGAATCCAAACGCGGTAACGGCAGTGGATTGTGTTTCCGGGTTGAAAAGTTGCGGGTTTCACTCCGGGCCAGCCCAAGCACAGAACGCCATAATGGCGCGTGAGCCATTGTGGCGGGTAATCGGGATGGCTGGGATGAACGAAAATTGCAGCGCCACTTGTAAGTTTTTCCGCGTCCCACAAACGCGTCAGGTCGGCCCATGGGAGGTTCGTCATTGGGAGGTCTTCCTTTGTGACGCCGGACGGGATGGTGATGGTGGTATTTGTGCCGGGGGCAAATCTGAGCGTGAGTCCGCCATAACTCTTGCCTTCTGCACCCATCAGCGTGAGCGGACTTTTGACCGGCGTCCATGTGCATTCGATGTCAATAGCGCGGGCGTCACCTCGAGCCGGATGGACTGTGAAACGCACTGTCTCATGCACGACCTTCTCGGTTCCGACATACCAACCGTTTTGAACAGCGAGCGTTGCAGCCTTGTCGGTAACGTCTTTCTGCAACCAGCTCTCAAACTGGTGCCGGATGCCACGCAAATCCCAGAGCGAGTATTCAGCATCACCGATCTTCACATGCGGCCATGCCCAAAACAACCCGCGATGATGGTAGTGGTCTTTTGGGAAATCATCCGTTAGCACTTCACCGTCCAGCCCATAAAGCGGATGGACGTATGAACTCCTGGCGCGGTCGGCGGGCACGCCATCTTTGCTGATGACTCCGTAATTGTAAACGAGCACCGGCTTTTGTCCTTCCCACAAGCCGACCGATTTTTCGTTCACGTCGGCGAATCGAAAGCCATCGTCAATTACGCCTGCTTGGGCCGGGTAATCCAGCCCGTATCGTATCAGGGCCAGGAAAATCGCGAAGGTCCACACGCTGGTCATGGTGCAAAACCTGTCAGCGAGCTTTGGCTCGTATCGTTCATTCATGTTGATATCCTGCGACATTTCCGAAGCCGACGCAACCCCAACCCGTAAGTCTCTCAGCGCGGCCCAGCCGCAACCAAATGCCCGAAGCGCAACCATGGCGCTGGTTGCAGGAATACCACCGTGTCGCGACGCGGTGAGCGGTTTCCGGGTCGAGGTAACTCATGCAAAGTGCTCGACGCGCAAACGTCGGCAACAACTTGACCCGCAGCCTCGTCAAGCGTTAGCCTGCGCCCATACAAGATGAACGCTCCACTCCAAGCCACCCCGCCGTTTTCAACTGAATCGTTGAACCGCTCCAGCGCAGCCCCAATTGACTACCCCAGAGTTGACGGACTTCGCAGCATGATAGTGCTTTGCCGAGCCAATGTCGCCAGACTCTCATCGAGCGTATTGCTCCTGACGATTACGTCGGTTGGTACTTTAGACCTCGCCGGATTGGACGCGACTCCTGGGGCTTTCCAGCAATGCGATGCATGGGTTGAAAGAGCGTTTGGCAGTGCAACGCCGGGGCCTGCCGCAAATCTAAAGTTGCTATATCAGGATGCGACTGACGGCGTGAGCCGCGGCAAATCATGGCGCGGCACGCCTTTCCAAATCGGCAGTAAAACGTATTCGCATGGGCTGGCTTTCAACTCGACCAAGCACATTCAGGTGAACCTGCCCGGGCCCGGAAAGCGCTTCTTTGCCGATGTCGGATTGGAAAACAACGACGACACCCGCCGGGGTGCCGCAATGGGAAACGGATCGGTCACATTCCATGTCCTCGTGAATGGCAAGGAAACTGCCGTTTCGCCCGTGATGCGTTTGAAGGATGAGCCATTGCACTTCGACGTGGACCTGAATGGGGAGCGCGCGTTCGAAATCAGAATCAAGGACGGCGGCGACGGTCGCGGCTGGGACCAGGGTCTCTGGGCGGAAGCAATCGTTGAGCTGGCCGATGGAACCGTGCTGCGCCTGCAGGATTTGCCGTGGGCAGACGTCGCAACCTACAACCCGAATGTCATATCTTGGAAACTCGACGGCCAACCGGCCACAAACTTTCTGCCTCGATGGCAGCGTGAAGTGGGCGCGCCGGAAAACATGGCCGACCGCGTCTTGCACATGGTGAAATACAGCGATCAATCGACCGGTCTTGAATTCAGTGTCGAAGTCGAGGTGTTCAAGGATTTTCCCGCAGCCGAGTGGGTTGTCCGGGCTGCGAACCGCGGCACGACGAATTCGCCGTTGATCGAAAACCTTCTTCCGCTTGACACGGCTCTTTTTGTGCCTGTTGCGGGCAATGCATTGTTGCACTGGGCGCGGGGCGGAGTTGCCAGCTTTGATGATTTTGCGCCGCAACAAACCGAGATGAAGCCCGACACCAAATTGCATCTTCAGCCCGGAGGCGGTCGTTCCTCGAGTCAGGTGCTTCCGTTCTTCAATCTCGCAGGCGACGGTGGTGGCGTAATAATCGGTATAGGCTGGAGCGGCGAATGGGCGGCTGACTTCAACGGCGCAGGGCAGGGAGTTGCAATCACAAGGATCGGCATGGCCAATACCCGCCTCCGCCTTTTCCCTCACGAGGAAATTCGCACACCGCGCATTTTACTGTTGTTTTATGAAGGCGACCGTTGGTCTGGCCAGAACCTGCTGCGGCGGTTCATACTGGCCCACCATCGTCCCAAGAAAAACGGGAAACCGATGGTCTCGCCCATCACCTGCGGAAACTGGGGCGGAACGCGCGCCGAAGTGCACATGGACAACATCCGCAAGATCATCGCGCACGACCTGCCAATCGAATACTACTGGATCGACGCCGAATGGTACGGTCGCAGCGGTCCTGCCGGATCATGGGCGGTCAACGTCGGCAATTGGTCGGTCAAGAAAGAATTGTACCCGGACGGGTTCAAGCCTCTGAGCGCCGCCCTGAGGCAATCCGGTCGCGAACTGATGCTCTGGTTCGAACCCGAGCGCGTCTTCAAAGACACACCATGGCGCGCTGAACTTCGCGATTGGCTGATTGATATCGGCCATGACAGCGCCCTGTTCAATCTTGGCAACCCCGAGGCAAGAAAGTTCCTGACCGATTTCATTTCATCTCGAATTGATGAGTTTGGACTTGGCTGCTATCGGCAGGACTTCAACATGGACCCGCTGCCGTTCTGGCAGGCGGCAGACGTCCCGGACCGACAGGGCATGAGCGAAATCAGGCACATCGAAGGTTTGTACAAGTTCTGGGACGGATTGCTCGCGCGCCATCCGAACCTTCTGATCGACAATTGCGCCAGCGGTGGGCGCAGAATTGACCTTGAAACAGTGGGCCGTGCAACGCCGTTCTGGCGCACAGATGGTCCCCGAGACCCGATCGCCCACCAATGCCACACATACGGTCTGCTGGCATGGGTCCCATTCAGTGCAACCAGCCAGGACAGGGCAGGCGACGATTACGAGTTCAGAAGCAGCATGTGCAGCAGCTTGTGCCTGAACTGGTGGATTCATGGCGATGCCCCGGCAGAGCGCATTCCGGATGATTTCCCGTTCGATTGGGCAAAGCGCACGCTGGCACAGTACCTGCAAATCCGTCATTTCTACGAGGGCGATTATTACCCACTAACCTCCTACAGCCATGCGCCTGATCTGTGGATGGCCTATCAGCTCGACAGACCCGACCTTGGCGAAGGCATCATTGTCGCCCTCCGAAGACCGGCCAGTCAATTCGAAGCCGCACGCTTCACACTGCGCGGGCTCGACCCCAGAGCGCGATACCTCGTCACTGACCTTGACTCGGGCAAAACCGAGGAACTCACTGGTGAATCGCTGGCCAACCACGGCTTGCGTGTGGCCATCGAATCCAAGCCGGGCTCGGCGCTGTTGCGATACAAGAAACAGACCAATTAGCAAGGCGCCGCCTCGGACTGGTCAGACGCGTGGATTTCAAGAAGTTCTCTGGCCAAAAGCGATGCTGTCTGTCACAATCCGGCCATGACGTTCGCGCTTTCACCGAAACAGCCGATCAGGAAATCGCGTCTTTCAATCAATTCAACAACCGCTGATGAACCCTGCACCAATCTGGTATCGCGAGGACGGTGTTCAGCCGAAGCGGTGTCTCTGGCGTCAGCGTTATTCGCGGCGAGTTGTTTGCTTGCGATCCCCTGCGTTGCCGGCGAGCGAGCGCCTGCAGTACGCGGTCACATAGACGCTAGAATGATGCGCCAGCCGGATGTTTCGGCAAAGCACATTGCCTTCGTGTACGCCGGCGACATATGGGTCGCGCCGCGCCGTGGGGGTGCTGCAACGCGCCTGAGCTCGCCGCGCGGTGAGGAAAGCTTCCCGAAATTCTCGCCGGACGGCTCTTTGATAGCATTCAGCGGCAATTACGACGGCAACATGGACATCTACGTTGTGCCGACGGAAGGAGGGTTGCCAAGACGTGTTACACACCATGGCGCGGCAGATCGAATGGTCGGCTGGTATCCTGATGGCAAACACATCTTGTTTGCCACCTCAATGACGAGTTACAAGGACCGTTTCAACCAGCTATATCGCGTCTCAGTCAAAGGTGGTTTGCCCGAAAAACTGCCTGTTCCTTACGGCGAGTTTGGGGCGATCTCACCCGACGGAAAAACGCTTGCCTACACACCTGTTAGCACCGATTTCCGCACATGGAAACGGTATCGTGGCGGAATGAACCCTGACATCTGGCTTTTCGACCTCGAAAACATAACAGCACGCAACCTCACTCAATCCTCAGCCGCTGAATCGGTCCCAATGTGGCATGGCAACAAACTCTATTTCCTGTCCGATCGCGACGAGAACAAACGCGCCAACATCTGGGTTTGTGATTTGTCCACGGGCCAATTCAGGCAGGTGACATTTTTCAAAGACTACGACGTGCATTTCCCGAGCATCGGCCCGAAAGACATCATCTTCGAATGCGCAGGCAGGCTCTATCTTTTGGACCTCAAAACCGAAGTGTACAGGCCGGTCGAAATCTCGGTCGTGACCGACCGTGCAACCCTGAAACCACGGGTCGAAAATGTCTCGGCTCATATCCACAATGCTGCGATTTCGCCTTCCGGCAAACGCGCCCTTTTCGAGGCGCGTGGCGAGATTTTCTCCGCACCAGCAGAAAACGGTGTCGTGCGAAATCTGACGCGGTCCTCCGGAGTGGCGGAGCGTTTCCCGTCGTGGTCCCCGGACGGCAAGCTCATCGCGTTTTTCAGCGACAGAACGGGCGAATACGAGCTCACTGTGATCCCGGCGACCGGTTCTGTCGGTGACCAAAAGACTGCCGGCGAGCAGGTTCTAACCACGCTTGGTCCGGGGTTCAGATACCGCCCACAATGGTCTCCTGACAGCAAGAAAATTCTCTGGATCGATCAGGCAATGCGAATCTCGGTCTATGACTTCGACACCAAAACAAACAAGGTCATCGACCAACAGCTTTGGATGTATCACGGCGAACTCTCCTCGTTCCGCGTGAGCTGGTCTTCTGACAGCCGATGGATCGCTTACGCAGCCGACCTCGATCACAGAAACACCTGCATCGTTCTTTACGATTATGCCAATCAACGCCGATATCAGGTCACAAGCGGATTCTACGACGATTCACAGCCCGTTTTCGACCCGGATGGTAAGTACCTGTATTTCCTGACAGGCCGTTCGTTCAACCCGATCTACAGCGACATCGACAATTCGTGGATTTACCCGAACACAACCCAAATCGCAGCCGTGCCCCTCCGCAAAGATGTGCCCTCCCCACTCGCCCCGCGAAACGACGAGGAGCCCGACAAAGACAAAGACAAGAAGAAACCCGAAGAAAGCAAACCCGGCGAAAAACCACCCGATTCGCCAAAGCCGGACGAAAAGAAAGACTCCGACAGGCCCCAGCCGGAAAAAAAGGATGACGGCGATAAAAACGGCAAACCGCAGGATCAGAAAGAAGCCAAAGACACCGACAAAGAAACCTCCGACAAAACCCAGGAGAAAAAGACTGAAAAGAAAGACGAACAGAAACCAAAAGCTGTCGAGATCGATATCGAAGGCTTCGAAAGCCGTCTTGTATTGCTGCCGCCAAAGGCGGGGCGCTACGCCGATCTCTGCGCCATCGCAGGCAAAGTCATTTACCGTGTCCTTCCGAGAGCCGGAGCCGACGGCGGCCCAAGCCCCGTCGAGTTCTACGACCTGGAAAAACGCGAAACCAAGAGAATCGTCGATGACGCCGACACCATCCAGCTTTCGGCCAACCGCGACAAGCTGCTCGTCCGCAAAGGCAACGCATTCTCAATCATTGAACCGAAAGAGGGCCAGAAACTTGACAAGAGAATTGATACCGGCAACCTCGAGGCGGTTGTCGATCCCGTTGCCGAATGGAAACAGATATTCAATGACGCATGGCGATTCGAACGCGATTACTTCTATGACCCGGGATTGCACGGCGTCAATTGGGGCGAAATGCGCGAACGTTATCTCAAGCTTCTTGCCGACGCCGTCACCCGCTGGGATGTCAATTACGTCATCGGCGAACTGATCGGCGAGCTCAACTCCTCGCATACCTATCGCAGCGGCGGCGACACTGAAAACGCCCCACAGCGCGGCGTCGGATACCTCGGCTGCGATTTCGTTTTCACAAACGGCGCTTTCCAGATCGCGAAAATCCTCGAAGGCGCGCCATGGGACGCAGAGGTGCGGTCTCCGCTCCGTTGTCCTGGCATAACAAACGTCAACGAAGGCGATTACATTTTGGCTGTGAACGGCGAGCCGATCGACACCTCCGAGGACCCATGGGCGGCGTTCCAGGGCCTTGCTGACAAACCGGTCCTGCTCACCGTAAGTTCCAAACCGTCCTTCGATGGCGCACGCGAGGTGCTCGTCCACACACTGGGTAGCGAAGCGCGCCTCAGGAACCTCGCATGGATAAATGAAAACCGTCTTCGCGTCGAAAAGCTCAGCAACGGAAAAATCGGTTACGTTTATGTCCCTGACACCGGCCAGAACGGGCAGAATGAACTGGTTCGACAGTGGCGGGCCCAGATAGCCAAGCCCGGCCTGATCATTGACGAGCGATTCAACAGCGGCGGACAGATACCGGACCGTTTCGTTGAACTGCTGAACCGCCCGATCAGAAATTTCTGGGGCGTTCGAGACGGGCGCGATTGGGCATGGCCGCCCGCATCGCATTTCGGCCCAAAAGCGATGCTCATGAATGGATGGAGCGGATCGGGTGGCGATTGTTTTCCGTTCTACTTCAAACAATCAGGGCTGGGGCCGCTTGTTGGCCTTCGAACATGGGGCGGGTTGATCGGCATGACGGGTGCACCCCAGCTCATCGATGGCGGCTCCGTAACGGTTCCAACTTTCGGCATCTACAGCACTAACGGCCAATGGATCATCGAAGGCCACGGGGTGGACCCGGACATTGAAGTTGTCGATGATCCCGCTGCAATGGCCAGAGGTGGCGATCCTCAGCTCGAACGCGCAGTGGCTGAAGTCCTGAGGCTTTTGTCCGAAAATCCTCCCCCCGAACCGCGGAAACCTCCATATCCGAAGCGTGACAATTGATCCGTCACACCGCGGAGCAGCTTTGCCGGATTTGCAAGCGTGCTGTACCAGTTCGCCGCCGGTGATGTAGTACTATCTTGGAAAATCTGCGCAGAAATCGCAGATCAGCGAATCGTTCGGTTCGCGGCTGTGCCACGCTAAGATTTTATGTCGCGGACCTGGAACGCAGCCACTCCGATGGTCAGGAATGTTGCGTTAAAGCCTGCCAAAAGACTTAATGACTGCAGAATCCGCCACCATGGAACGGTTTCTGCGAACACGAGTTGCCAAAGGTTGAGATGGTGAGTGAAAAACCAGTTTTGGTAGTCTTTGAAATACGGTATGTGCTCCATTATGAAGCTCACAAATACAAATGATAACGCAAGGATTGTCGCCGCCGCCGGTTTGATGTTGAAACACGAGAACATGAAAGCAAGACACATGATCGAAGCCGCTTCGCTTACAAGCATCAGGTGACCCGCCAGATATCTGCTCAGACCCGTGCCGGGGTCAAAGAGACTGAATATGGATTGCTCCGGCATCCAGACAAACAACCCGCCCCAATGGAAGTGCATCCGCGAAAATGCCAGCCCAAACACTCCCAGAGCTGCCACCAGCAAAAACGAAAAGACCACACCCGCCAGAAACTTCACCATCAACAACCGCACTCGGGAAACCGGCCTGCACAATATCATGCGGAGGGTGCCGTCCTCTGCCTCCTTTGCAACCAGATCGCCCCCGATCAGCGCAACATACAGCGGCAGCAGAAATGCAGCAGAAGGCACCAGCATGATCGTTGCAATGGTCAGAGCCGAAATGTAGTGTTCGGCAACCTGGCCGCCGGCCTCGAGCATCCTCTGCATTGGACGTGACGCGTGAGTGTATCTGAAGACAAGAGCAATCACGTTCTGGGCCAGCAGGAACATCACGAACCCTATGTAGGTTCGTTTTTTGCCGAACAACTTCCAAAGTTCGTTGCGAAATTGAAGCAGGAACATGTTAGCGCGTGTTGCTTATGTTGGTTGTTGGCACGGAATTGAGGTCGGCACCTGAGTCGTGCGTTGATTCGGTGTCGCGCATCAACGAAAGATAGAATGCTTCGAGCGTGCTCTCTTCGCGCGCTATTTCGTGCACATTGAACCCGGATTCCACAAGGAACCGCACAACGCGATCCGAAGTTACGCCGTCAGCCAGCTCGATTTGATTCCGATCGGAGGCGCTCTTGACGAGGCGCGCGGCCCGCAAGCGCGCAACAGCGATGTCAAAGTTGTCCGTCACAAGCCGCCACCTGCTGGTTGAACGCCGGGCCTCGGCCACCGGACCTTCATAAACCTTTCGCCCACTCCGAATCACGGCAATCCGCGTGCAAAGCTGCTGTACTTCGTGAAGCAGATGCGACGACAACAGTATCGTCAGACCCAGCTCGCGGTGGAGACGCAGAATTGTTTGGCGCATTTCATGGATGCCTTCCGGGTCAAGGCCTTCGTTCGGCTCGTCCAACAGCAACAAGTCCGGCTTTGGAAGTAGCGCTTGCGCCAAAGCCAGCCGGGCGCGCATCCCATGCGAGTATGTTTTGACGCGGCTGTGCTCGCGGCCTGTCAAGCCGACCCACTCAATCACTTCTTTGATGCGCTGCTTTCGAGTTGGAGCGGTGTAACTGGCCAGAATCACAAGGTTGCTCCATCCGCTGAGGTAATCATAAAACGCCGGCGTCTCGAAAATCGCGCCGACGCGCTCGAGGGCCCTGCGCCGGTTACGTGTGACGTCGTGACCGCAGACGATCACCTCGCCGGAAGTCGGCCATACCTGGCCGAGCATCATTCCGATGGCAGTGCTTTTGCCGGCGCCGTTGTGGCCAAGAAGACCAAAAATCTCGCCGGGTTTGACATTCAATGTGAGGTCTTGTACGGCCACTCTGGCGCCAAACCGTTTTGTTACAGAGCGCAAATTGATCATTTGTTGCCCCCGATGATTGTTCCCTCGATTGCAAGCAGGTTTCGGATGTGGCCGTCGGCGTAGAGGAAATTGATGCCCTTGCCGGGTCCTCGCGCGGCGTGGAACGCCTCCTTGTCATACACAACGGGAATCTGGTGCGGGTTGAAATCAATTGTCAAAACCCGCAGATGATCCGCATCCTGGCCATTGAGCAGGCTGTTCCATGCATAGCTCGATCCCGTTTGCTCGAAAATGCGCTTGAAGTCCGACGGACACTTCAGCACTTGAACTGAACCGAGATAGTTCGACAGGGCCACGTGCATTCCGGGCAGGGGCGAAACATTTGTGAACCCGTTTGTTCCCGGGACCACATCACGCATTTCCGGCATTCGATTCCCGTTGTCCTGCACGTACAACTGCAAGGCCACGCCTATTTGCCTCAGGTTCCCAAGACAAGCCGTTGCCCGCCCGGCTTCTTTGGCTTTCCCCAACGCCGGCAACATCAGCCCGGCCAACACCCCGATTATCGAAATCACGACCAGCAACTCGACAAGCGTAAACGCTTTCTTCCGAGTCGCGATTGCCCCTGCGCATTCAAACGACAGCCCTGTGTGCATGATGCCGACGCTTCAACGCCCCCTGAGGAAAGCGCCTCTTTCCATCATCCGCTGCAATTCCTCGAGAACAGGAGCCAGTTCCGCCTTCGCCTGCGCCGAGCTCTGGCTGTAAAAAGACTTCAAGCCGGTCGTGATCAGTTTTTGTCTGAGCTCTTCGCTTATGACCGGCGGCGGGTTGGTGGACCACTCCGGGGGAGGCTGGAAATCGCCATTTGCAAGTTCGGTTTGAACTTCCTTGAGCCGTTTCACGGCTTCGTCAATCGCGCGCCGACGTCGCTCCGGCGGGAGCTGTTCGAAGGATTCGAGCGCGTGTTTAAGTCCGGTTGGCACTGTGGCGTCTATGAACTCGCCTTTTTCCTGCTCGGTCATGGCCTCTAACCACCTTGCCCATTCGCCATCGAACCGGACGATACGCCTTTCTTCATACGGCAGCGCGTTGAGTTGCCGGGCCAGATCGCGCAACGCTCTTGCACGCGCTTCCCCTGACAGCTTGTTCAAATCTACGGACTTCAGGTAAGCACGCAGTTTTTCGGCGGTTGCACGCTGGTTTTTCGCAACCATGTAACCGCCGATTGCAATCGCCCATAGCAGCGCCAGACACGCAAGAGCCCAAACAACCGGCCGTTGTCTCGGATGCAGCATGAGGATATTATAGCTCAAATACGACCTGAGGCCATACGAAAAGAAGGCCGGGTGCGGACGAAGTGTTGGCCCGGAAACCTCTCCGGCCAACCCTGGAGGTACACCCATGATTCAGCGCGGCGCGACACAGCGGCATTCCTGCAACCAGCGCCAGTGTTGCACCTCGACCACTTGGTTCCGGCTGCGCCGCGCTGAATAGTTATACTGAAGAATCGATTATATTTGCGAAGATTTTCAGACTGCGAGTTTGCTCAGTTTGTCAGTATCCGATTCTCTGGCAACGACCGGTGCGGTCACCACAGTCCTGCCTTCGAAGTATCGTATTGGATAATCTGCCTGGGACCAGATATGGGGACAGACACGATGTCCGATATACCGATCAGGAACGTTTAACGTCCAACGTTCAACTCTCAACTTTCAATGGGGTGACCGAAAGGGCGCATGGTGGCCGGGATATGGGGACAGACACGTAATTTGGGCGGCCGGACTCTTGGCCCGGTGGACCTGACCAAGCACCGGTCGTACGGTCGAGGCCTGCTGCGGCACCCGGATATGGGGACAGACACGATGTCCGTTATACCGATCAGGAACGTTGAACGTCCAACGTTCAACTCTCAACTTTCAACGGGGTGACCGAAAGGGCGCATGGTGGCCGAGATATGGGGACAGACACGTAATTTGGACAACCGGACCATTGCCCCGCCGGACCTGACCAAGCACCGGTCGTACGGTCGAGGCCGGCTGCGGAACCCAGATATGGGGCCAGACACGAAATTCGGAGGACCGGGCTTTTGACCCGGTGGACCTACCCAAGCACCTGTCGGGCGGTCGAGGCCTGCTGCGGCACCCGGATATGGGGACAGGCACGATGTCCGGTATACCGATCGGGA
>Ga0315298_1002309_pt1 | contig 32649 bp, 31 predicted proteins | sample WHS_1_MG_FD_203077 | JGI IMG/M metagenome (GOLD analysis project Ga0315298, IMG submission 203077) | Extremophilic microbial mat communities from Washburn Hot Springs, YNP, Wyoming, USA - WHS_1_MG | ecosystem: Environmental > Aquatic > Thermal springs > Hot (42-90C) | place: USA: Wyoming... | reverse complement strand
AGCTTTTCGCCACAACAATATGGGGGAATTTAGACTTCTTGATAATAGACATGCCTCCAGGCATAAGCGACGCCACCCTAGACCTGATTAGGCTTATAAAGGGCATAAAGTTCCTCATAGTTACGACTCCTTCTCCGCTGGCCTTTGAAACCGTTAAGAAGTTGCTGGGACTGCTTGAGGAGCTTAAGGTGCCGGTTGTAGGTGTTGTTGAAAACATGAAAATTAGAGAAGACGCCTTTGTATCAAAAAATGTGATAGATGCTGGTTTCTCCTTCCTTGGAGATTTGCCCTTCGACCCGAAGGTTGAGGAATCAATTGGAAATGTGAATTTGCTTCTGGAGACAGATTTTGCCAAAAAACTGGCTGAAATTGTCTCAAAAGCTTTCTTCTAGCCTATTTGGATGTTTTCTTAGTTGGCTTTTGCTTTGTTTCGCTTCGAACCCGTTTTCTTGATAGTAAGACCTCTTCTATTGAGTTTGCCTTTCGCAATTCGTTCATGTACCAGCTTCTGTCCCTTGAATAGCTTATTCCGGCAGTTATTCCATAAACGATTAGGGTTAAGCCACAGATTATTAGGGCTAGGCCCAAAACAGTTCCGCTGTGAAAGACAGCATAGTAGGGAATAAATAGGAACCACTCTGGGCTTGCATTGATGATGTTGCCTATGAGTAGGTTTTCAAGGATCCCTCCTACAAAAAATGTTGTCCCAGCGAGAAACATTAGGTAGGCTACTGTCTCGTTGTGCCTTGACTCCTCAGCCTTCTCGTGTAGGTAGTCTCTGTAGGACATGCTGCCTCGATATTTTCATTACCGGACATATACCTAAACCTTATTATGTGGAAATCATTATTGCAGAAAAGTATTGGAAATTTGTGGGGAAGCGAGGCTTGCCACCTATTAAGGCTGTGATGTTTGATTTCATCGGCACACTGGTTAATGTTAAAGGCTACAGCTTAGAAAAATCAAAAATGAAGCTTTATAGAGCCATAGTAGACGCTGGTTTCAAAATAGCTCAGGAAGACTTTTTAGAAGCGTATAGCCAATCCCATGAAAAGTACCGTGTTATACGCTACCAGAAACTTGTCGAAGTTACAAACGCCATATGGATTTCCGACGCCCTAAACAGTTTGGGGTTTAAGACAAGCCCGGAAGACACCCGCATAAAAACAGCTGTTAACATTTTCTTTGAGGACTACCTAAACTCTTTTAGGTTAAGAAAATGTGCAAAACAAACCTTGGAGACGCTGGCTGGGGATTATAAGCTTGGACTTGTTTCAAACTTTACATATGCCCCAGTAATATATGCTGGGCTTAGAAGGGTTGGTATAAGCCGCTTTTTTGATGCAATACTGGTTTCGGACGCTGTTGGCTGGCGGAAACCCCACGCCAAAATTTTCGAAGAAGCGTTAAAAAGGCTTGGGGTTTTGGCTGAAGAGGCTGTTTACGTTGGAGACAGCCCGGAAGAGGATATTAAAGGTGCAAAGCAATTAGGCATTAAAACAGTCTTTGTTGCCTCCCAGTTCTTTCCGATTAAAAAGCTCCTTGAGAGTGGACAGAAACCAGATGTAATAGCCAAAAACATGTGCGAGGCCGGAAGGAAAATCAGGGAAATAATAATCTACAACAAACCATAGTTTCTATGGCTTCTCATGAACCTTTTAGAAAAGATTTAAATTCCATCCTTTAGGTTCGCTTATTTGTCTGGTGGCGTCGATATGGCTGGTCTTTTGGACGTTGTCATGCTTATTCCTCCGTTGATTGCGGGGATGGTGGTTGGCTATTATCTGAGGGGCAAGAAACTTCTTAATTCTGGGAAGCTTTTACTTGGCATTATTTTGATGCTAATTTTCTCTCTAGGCTTTTCCATAGGCTCAAACGCTGAACTTTTGGCAATAATGCCAAGTGTCGGGTTTAATGCCCTAGTGCTTTTGGTTATGGCTTTGCTTTTTAGCATACTTTTCGTGAAGGCAGCTCGAAAACTGGTGGGAGTATGATAAAATATGTTTTGCCCGCACTTGCCGCTGGGATTCTGGCTGGTTACCTAAACAACAATTTTGGGACTCCGTTATTAAACACCGTTTTTTCAGAATACACCTTCAACCTTTCGCTAATTGCACTACTGTTTTTGATGGGCATGCTTTTCATGTTGGATGAAAAGGCTGTGGCGAAAATGAGGGAAGCCAAGTTTAGAATACTTGTTTTCCCGATTTCTGTGGCTTTAGGCAGTATAATAGGAGGGCTTTTTGGCGGATTAATCCTCAGAATTGATTTGTTTGCCTCCATGGGGGTTTGTGCTGGCTACGGCTGGTATACGCTGGCTGGACCGTTGGCTGGGCAGCTTTTTGGGCTGGAGTGGGGTGCCCTCGGTTTTGCGGTAAACCTTCTCAGAGAACTCGTCACAGTAGTCGGTGCGTCGCTATTCATAAAACTGGATAAATATGCGCCAATAGCAATGGGAGGCGCAACAACAATGGACACAACACTACCCATAATAGTGCGCTACTGCGGCCAAGACACACTTATAATAGCCTTCTCCAGCGGCTTCATCCTAACAATGGCAGCACCCTTCACCATCACCGCCATAGCAGCCCTAGCCCGCTAGGGCTTATCCCTAAACTTTTCAGAGGCTGGCTCCCCACCAACACCCCAATGCGTTTTCGGAACTTCGTGCACAACCACTTCAACAGCGTGTTCCGGAACACCTAAACTTCCAAACACTTTTGTTATTCCTTGTATCAATGTTTTTACGCGGTCTTTCCCGAAGCCTTCCCAAACATATACATGAACTATGGGCATATATTAACCTCCAACATTAATAATTGGCACGTTTCAAGTTAAAAGTCTATGGTGCGGCCGCCGGGATTTGAACCCGGGTCGCCGGCTCGGGAGGCCGAAGTCCTACCAGGCTAGACTACGGCCGCAGTAAAATGCACCTACATCTGTTTTACCATTTTGGTTTTGAAGTAAACATGTATTAAAATCTTCGCTGAAAGAGGTTATAAGCTAGCGTTGTTTTGGGACATCTTTTGTAGCGAATACCTTTAAAAGAGATTTTCTAGAGAAGTGTAGCGGTGTGGAGGTTGCTATTTGCCTAAGGAGTTTACTTATGCTGGTGCTGGTGTTGATAGAGGGCTGAGGGCTAAGGCGAAGGGTGCTTTGCGTTTTCTGAGGAAGACTTATGGTTTTAGTCGTTATGGCGGGGTTGTGCAGCTTCCCTATGGAATAATTTTTCCTTTTCGTGATGGTTGTTATTTAGATTTTGTTATTGAGGGGGTTGGCACTAAGGTTTTGGTGGCTCAGTTAGCCAATAAATATGACACGATAGGCATTGATGGTGTAGCGATGGCTGTTAACGATGTTATTCGCTCTGGGGCTAGACCTTTGGCTGTTGTGGATAATATTCATGCTCAGGTTTCTGACCCGGTTTTGGTTAGGGAGTGGATGAAGGGCATAGCGAAAGGCGCTGTGGAAGCTGAATGTGTTGTTCCAGGCGGCGAGATTGGCGATGTTGCTGAGCTGATTAGGGGCTTGGTGGAGGGGAAGGGTTTTGACATGGTTTTTGCCTCTGTCGGCGAAGTTTCTAAAGACAAGATTATTTACGGGAGGGATGTTAAGCCCGGGGATGTTGTGGTTGGCTTGCGGAGTTCCGGAATTCACAGTAATGGCGTGACTTTGGCGCGTAGGGTTTTGTTTAAGTGTTGGGGTGGCAGATATGACCCTTTTGATGTTGTTGAACCTCTTGAAAGGGAATTGGTTTATGAGGTTTTGGAGCCCACTAAAATTTATGTCAAGCCCTTCCTGCGGGTTGCTGACGAAGTTAGGGTTAAGGCCGCAGTGCACATTACTGGTGACGCCTACCTTAAATTTAACCGTTTGACGCTTTTCTCGAAGGGTATAGGCTTTGAATTTGACAACTTTAAGCCTCAGCCCATTTTTGAAGTTATCCAGAGGGCTGCTTCGGAGCTGGGTGGCAAAATATCAGATGAGGAGATGTTTAAGACTTTTAACATGGGCTGGGGTTTCGCGATAGTGGTTGGGAAACAAGACGTGGATAAGGCGGTTGACGTTTTGGAAAGGTCTCGAGTGCATGCCGAAGCAATAGGGCGTGTGACGAGTGCTCGTGGAATTCGAATCTTCTATAAGGGTAGGAAGATGGTTTTGAAAAGGTAGGTTTGCCTTTTCCGTGGTGAAAGTGTTTAAATCGGCTTTGGGTTTAATTTTAGCCTATGAGGTACCGTCTTAAAATTGAGGTTGGCTTGAAGCCCGGGCACAGCGACCCAGAAGGCGAAACCACAGCCCGTTTGCTTAGGGAGCTTGGCTACAAGGTGGAGAGGGTTGGCGTTAGCAAAGTTTACAGCGTTGTTGTTTTGGCTGATTCTCGGGATGAAGCCTTGGCGAAGGCTGAGGAGATGTGTAAGAGGCTTTTGGCTAACCCCACGAAGGACAATTACACCATAATGGTTGAGGAGGAGAGATGATCGGAAGCCTCTACATTCGCAGGGAGACGCCTTTCCCGCTTTTTGAAGTGGCTTTGGCTTCTGCCACTGACCAGCAGTTGCTGGATGTAAGCCGTGAGCTTGGTTTAGGTTTAAGCCTTGAAGAGATGAGGGCTGTTCAGAAATACTTTATTGGGAAGGGCAGAGACCCAACGGATGTTGAGCTTCAAACGGTTGGGCAGACTTGGTCTGAGCATTGCTTTCACAAAACCTTTAAGGGGGTAGTAAAGTTTGATGGGAAGGAAATTGACAGCCTCTTCAAGACATATATTGTGAGGGTGACTAAGGAGCTTAATCCCCGCTGGTGTTTTTCTGTTTTTGAGGATAATGCGGGCATAATCCATTTTGAAAGGGATTACGGAATAGCCGTGAAGGTTGAGACCCATAATCATCCTTCGGCTATTGAGCCTTTTGGTGGCGCAGCCACTGGTGTGGGCGGCGTCATACGCGATATTTTGGGGGTTTGGGCCGACCCAATTGCGTGTACCGATGTTTTCGGCTTCGGCCCGTTGGATTATCCTTATGAGAGGCTTCCACCGGGGGTTAAGCATCCAAAATACGTGTATATGGGCGTTGTTGCCGGTATTGGAAGTTATGGCAATAATATGGGGATACCGACGGTTAATGGCGCCATATGCTTTGACGAGAGCTATGTGGGCAATGTGGTTGTCTATTGTGGATGTGTGGGGCTTTTGCCACTGAAAAAGTTTAAGAGAAACGCCAAGCCGGGCGACTTCATTGTTTTGGCTGGAGGCAAAACTGGAAGAGACGGCATCCACGGGGTTACTTTTGCCTCTGCGGAGTTGACGGAGAAGTCTGAGGAGGTTTCCAGACCAGCTGTTCAAATTGCTAATCCCATTGAGGAGGAGAAGCTTAAGAGGGCAATAATCGCCGTAAGGGATTTGGAGCTAGCTTCAGCCATAACAGACCTTGGCGGGGGCGGCTTATCTTCCGCTGTTGGCGAAACAGCCAAACGTTTTGGATGTGGCGCTGTTGTTGAGCTTGAAAAGGTGCCGTTGAAATATCCGGGTTTGGCTCCTTGGGAAATTTATATTTCCGAATCCCAAGAGAGGATGCTTTTGGCTGTTCCGCCAGAAAACCTTACAAGGGTTTTGGAGATTTTTGAGGGCGAGGATGTTGAAGCCACTGCTATCGGGCGGTACACTGATGACGAGATTTTGCGCATTTATTATTGCGGAGTAAAGGTGGCTGAGCTGGATATCCCGTTCCTTTTTGAACCACCCAGAACCGTTAGAGTCGCTGAATACAAGCCACCAGTGTTGACAGAACCAGCCTTTCCAGAGCCAAAAGACTTGACCAGCACTGTTTTGAAGCTGCTCTCTTCGCCGAACATTGCCAGCAAAGAAAGTGTCATCAGAACCTACGACCATGAAGTTAAGGGGAACACCGTCCTCAAGCCATTGCACGGCGAGTTTGGTGGTCCAAACGATGCGGCTGTCCTAAAGCCCATAAAAGATTCATGGCGGGGTTTGGTGATTTCTTGCGGCATAAATCCGCAATATGGGAAGATTGATCCATACTGGATGGCGGCTTCAGCCATAGACGAGGCTATAAGGAACAATGTGGCTGTTGGCGGGAGAAGAATAGCCCTCCTAGACAATTTTACATGGGGCAACCCTGAAAAACCCGATAGGCTTGGAAGCCTAGTTAGGGCTTGTGAGGCTTGCTATGATTTTGCTAAAGCCTTTGGAACGCCCTTCATTTCTGGTAAGGACAGCTTATACAACGAGTCGCCTCTTGGGCCGGTAACGCCGACGCTGCTGATAACGGCTGTTGGGATAATTCCAGACATCCGCGTTGCAGTTTCATTGGACGTCAAAGAGCCGGGCAGCTCCATCTATGTTGTTGGCAAAACCTACCATGAGCTTGGCGGCTCAGAATATTATAGGCTGTTGGGGTTTGTTGGAAAAACTGTTCCGAAGGTTCGGGTCAGCCAAGCCAGAAAAGCCTTTAGAGCAATAATTAGGGCTATTGACCATGGCTTGGTTAGTGCTTGCCACGACTTGTCTGAGGGTGGTTTGGCTGTTGCGGCGGCGGAGATGGCTTTTTCCGGCGGCTATGGTATGGAGCTGGATTTGCGGCTTGTCCCCACAGAGGGCTTGAACAGAAACGACTTTATCCTCTTCGCAGAGTCTAACAGCCGCTTCCTCGTGGAAGTTCCGGAAAAATGCGAGAAGGATTTTGAGGCTGTCATGCGGGGATGCACTTTCGCCAGAATTGGCAAGGTGACAACTGCGCAAAAGCTTCGCGTTTATGGCTTGGATGGGGATGTTGTTGTGGATGCGCCCATAAGCGAGTTGTTGGCTTGGTGGAAGCGCACTTTAAGCGGCAGCGGCAATGGTGAAGCCCTAACATGAAACGCGAAGAAATTAAGGTTTGCATTCTTCGTGTTGGCGGAACCAACTGCGACGCTGAAACAAGAACAGCCTTTGAAGACCTTGGCGTTCAAGCCCAAATCCTCCACGTGAATGAGGTGGTTAAGCGGCGAAACCTAATGGATTACCATGCTCTAGTTTTTCCCGGCGGCTTTTCCTTCGGGGATTATGTGCGTGCTGGTGCGATTTGGGCTAAGTGGATGCTTGCAAAAATGGGCAAGGAGTTAGAGGCTTTCGTTGATGAGGGACGCCCAATCCTTGGCATATGCAACGGTTTCCAGGTGCTTGTTGAGGCTGGCTTACTCCCAGCATTTGACGGCATAAGCCCCTATCCGGAGGCAGCACTAGCCACAAACCATCCGCCCGGCTACAATTGCCGCTGGGTCTATATACGGCACGAAAACAAGGGCAAATGCATATTCACAAGAAAAATTCCTAAGGGCAAGGTTTTGCGCATGCCAGTCGCCCACGCGGAAGGCAGATTCCTATTCGCTAAAGAAAAGGAGATGCAGTATTTAGAGAGGCTTTACGAGAACGACCAGCTGGTTTTCAGATACTGCACAAAAGAAGGCGAATATGCGGAGGGGCGATACCCAATAAACCCCAACGGTTCTTTCCACGACATTGTTGGCATATGCAACCCGGAAGGTACGGTTTTCGGCTTGATGCCCCACCCAGAAAGAGCCTACTACTGGTGGCAGCAGCCAGACTGGACGAGACAGAGGCTTATGCCCATGCATGGGGATGGAAAACTAATCTTCGAAAGCCTAATAGACTACCTAGAAAAGCATTTTTAAGTCTTCTAGGCGCGGAAGCCCAGTGCGGGCACCCATCTTCATTATGCAACGCGAAGCAACAAAATTGCCCAGTTTCGCACACTCTTTTAGGCTTTTACCATTTAACAAGCCGTAGAGAAAGCCGGCACAAAAAGCGTCTCCTGCACCAGTCGTATCCACAATCTGCACCTTGAAGGCTTCCACGTGGTGGTTTTCCCTCCCATCTGTGACATAGCATCCCTTGCCGCCGAGCTTAATTGCAACAACTCTTACTCCAAGCTCCAACATTTTTTCGGCACCCTTAACATAGTCCTCTATGCCCGTCAAGAGCGTCAGCTCCCGAGAGTTTGGCATAAAAACAAATGTTCTCTCCAGGATTTGGTTTAGGGCTTTTATGCCCTTTCTTGCGTAAAGCTCGCCGGGGTCTAGGCTAACTTTAACGTCTTCTGGGAGGTTTTCCACAAGCCTTCTCTGGGCTTCGAAGGACTTCTCGCCGACAAAAGAGGTTAGGTGGATGAATTTTGCTTGACAAGCATACCCTACATCTATTTCTTCGAAGCTTATGGTGTCGTTTACGCCCGGGTCCACATACAAGGCTCTTTCGCCCTTTTCGTCTACGAAGCCCATGACTGTTCCGCTTCGTCCAGCCTCAGCCCTTATAATGCCCTTTGTGTTTACGCCTTCTCTGCGGAAATCCTCCATGAGCATTTTTCCTTCTCGGTCGTTGGCAACCTTCCCAATAAAGCCGACCTTGCAGCCTAGCCTCGCCAAGCCAACAATGGTGTTGGCTGCTGAGCCGCCGCATGCCTCTTCAAAGCCTTTTATGAAGCCTTCCTCTTCTGGTCCAGCTATCTTATTAACCTTGTAGAGTTTGTCCACGTTTAGGGCGCCAAAACCTATGACATCAAAGCGTTTCATGGGAACAACTCACGCAAATAAATTTTGTAATCGCCAAGTTTCCCACCATAATTTCCAGCCGAAATTTTCACGACGTCCCGCACTTTTAATGCGGCTTCTATGCCAGCTTTCATAGCCTTTTTAACAGCCTCAAGCGAAACACCATTTATCACGATTTCTGGAATGTAGTTCACGCCTTCCGGAACTTTTGACTCTTTGCCAAGCTGCTTCTTCAACGATGGACAGTAGGGATGGTTTGTTGTCGGTCCTATCCATGGATAACGGGTTTCTGGTTTTGAGCCAGCAGAACAAATGTCAAATGGCGTTGTTACGCCTTCCACTTTGTGGATGGCTTCCAAAGCCCTTGCTCCAGCCTCCATAACGGCTTCTTTTGTTTTGCACATTATCCAGAAGTTTGCTCCCATAACGCCGCGGGCATAGCCCAAAAACCGTTCTATTATGAAGTCTGGAACCATGATTGGCACAACGATGACTTGGCGGTTGTGACGTTTTTCCTCCCACTCGTAGCCATCTCCGCAGTGGCCGACGCGTTCCATCATGTCAATTTTGCCCAGCGGATTCTGCAAGGCGTCAAAGACTGCTGTGAAGGGTTTGACGAGAATATCCTGCCTTATACGGTAGGAGAGTTCGATTTCGAATTTTTTGAGGGAGTCGGAAAAGGGTTTTTTGGAGTCTATTCCGCCCCAGAACTGGAGGATTACGCCTTTACGCCCGTCTGGGGTTTCCTTTTCACCTAGCCACCTTTCTATTCCGGCTTCAATTCTGCCGATAACTATGGATGGGGTGGCTGTGGCGTGTAATGCCGCCTTTCGCAGTGTTTCCTCATCATCAGCCGTAACAATGACTCGGCAGTAGATGCCCTCGAAGGCTTCCGCGTAAGTATCCTCAACAAGCCCCTTTTTAGTCAACGCGTCCCTCGCCCCATGCTTCAAGTTGCGGATTAATTTAGGTTGGCGTTTCCGCTATTAAACCTTTGACAAGCCTAGCCTAGACGCCCTATGGCCTCGCCTCGAACGGTTTTGCGGAAGGCTGTGCTTTCCTTTGCCAACCTTTCCATATTTGCTGCTGTGACAACTTCGACGTGCGGAAGTTTCTCGCCGTAAGCTTCAAAGAATCTGTTTTTCAGTTCCGTGACCACGTCAAGCTCCCTAAGCCTTTCAAAGCTCCAGTTGTTTACAAGTTCAAATACGTCCTCTTTACCGAACTTGCAGAAAACCGCTGTTAGCAGTGCTGTTACAAGTGCTTTTTCGGACATTATGGCAATTTCAGCCTCTCTTATGGCGTATTCGTTGCCGTTAAAGGATATTGTTAAGCCGCCTCGGCCGCGGACTGTTTTGAAGGCTTCAACGTCTGTTATGCTGTCGCCAACATAAACCACTTCGGATAGGCTTACGCCCAAATTTTTGGCTATTTGCAGAACCGCCTTGGCTTTTTCGCGTCCACCAACCGGGTTAACCTCGTTGAAGACTTTTCCAATCTCCATTTTGGCTATTTCTTCCCAGAAGATTTCATCAAGCCGCCTTATGACTTGCTGATGTTGTTTTGGGAAGTCTTGGATGGAACTTGCGCCTTTCGGGATTTCGATTTCTGGCATTTTGGCAATTTCGGCTGCCAGTTCCCGAAGCCTATTTCGCTCTTTTTGACTAAGCGAATACTTGTCCATCTTCACTTTTGTGCAGTAAACGTTCTTGAAAGGGAAGTTTATGGCTTGGCACAGCGCCCTAATGTAATGCTCATAGCTTGTGCTGACAATAAACGTGTGAGCAACTTTCCGAATGAAAGCCAAACTTTCCTTAACATTCGAGATTAGCAGAAGCGTTTTGGCAGAGAAACTTCGCATTTTGCGGTCTGTGACTCCATAAGCCTTAAGAAAGGGCAGTATAAGCTTCAGCGTATCGCCAGCCTTGTAGCCGGGCTTTTTTACAACTTCTGCAAGCACATCGTCATATCGGCTTATAACCGTAAAGAGTTGCTCGCCATTGGGCACATAATGGGCTGTCAGTTCGAAGGCGTTATCGTTCTTGGAGATGGGTCCTTCACAGTCTGATATGAAGACCTTTTTTATTCGCGTTTCCTTAACGCCTCCATGTGGCGTATGCTCTTTTCTATGTGCTGTTTCGAAGCTATGTCGTTTCTATGCCACAAAGCTCCACCCTTTATGGCTTTAATGCCTTCCAAGGAGATGTTTCTGGCATCCTCTATTGTTTCGCTTATGCCAACCACGCAAACAGCCCTAGACTTTAGGGGGTAGGTTTCGCCGTCACGAAGCTCCATAGAAGCCGGATAAACACGAATTCTTTCGCCATACTTTCTGCCCAGCTCATAGGCTTTTGTTAGGTCTACTGGCTTGTCTATTTCCGCCTTGTTCACACGTTCTGGGAAAGCCTCAGCATAACCGCCATAATTTGGCGGCACTTTGTAGGTCACCACAGTCGCCATCCTTTCAATTTCTATTCGGGTTAGGTTTCCATCAAGAATCTTAAAGCACACATCAACAAAATCGTCCTTCAAAATTGGCAAGATGTTAATCATTTCCGGATCGCCCGGGCGACTATTGTTTTCAAGGATTTTCGGTCCCATGCCAGTGTGCATAAAAGCCACGTAAAAGGGGATGCCCCTCAAGGCTTGGTTGTCCTGGGCTTTCCACCTGCCAAAAATCTTTTTCACGATTTCCAGCTCTTTTTCTCTGTCCGCCACAGTCATGAAGGGCAATATTTCACCAGAATCCTTGTAAGAGCCCATTCCGCCGGTGTTTGGACCCTTATCATCGTCAAAGGCGCGTTTATAATCCCTTGTTTCTGGAAGGGGCACCAAATGCTTTCCATCGCAAAAGGCTTGGAAACTGGACTCTTCACCTTCAATTTTCTCTTCAACTATGACCGCGCCGTGCCGCAGGTTTTCCCAAAAATGCTCAAAGAGCTGTTCGCGGGTGGTGAAGTGGTCTCCCCATACGCCCACGCCCTTGCCAGCAGCCGGCTTATCCGGCTTAACAACAGCCATATTTTCAAGCTCGTCAAGCCACTTGTAAAGGGCTTTACGCGCCTCCTCTGGCGTTTTAAACTCTTCTGGACGGAAGATTCGGAAGCGGGGATTCACCTCTGGAGCAGTCTCTTGGAATAGTAGGCGCTGTTGGACTTTGCTGGCTTCTATGGCGTACTCTTTTGTTGGGCAAATCATTGGTATGCCGGTGCGCTTCTCAACGAGGTCGCGGACGCCATCAATTATGGGCTTTTCTGGACCCACAATGCCGAAGTCTATGCGGTCTTTGTGGTTTTCAGCGAATTTGCATATAGCCTCAACATTCAAGTCTGGAATGACAACGTGTGCCGCTGCGTGCTTCACGTTAAATGGGTTTCGCTGTTTATCGGCAACATAAACCTCAACATTGTATTTTGTGCTTCTTAGAAAAGCGTCAACCAACGCCACTTCACGGGCGCCGTAAGAAACTACGAGTATGCCGACTTTTTCGACCAAGATGTGCCACGCACCTTCTAGTGCTTAAATGCTAAATGCTAGAGGACGCTAATCTATTTTGCCACTAATCCTCGCCAACAAGCTCTGGAATCTCATAAAGCCTTCCAGTTTCCTCAAAGCCTTCCAAAAACCTCTTCTTCATCTCATCCGCAATCTTTTGAGCCAGCGGCGTTGGATACTCTCCAGTCAAACAGCCCAAGCATAACTCTTCCCTTCTAAAGCCAGTAGCCCTAACAAGCCCATCTATCGATTGGTAGCAGACGGCATCCGCCCCTATGATTTTGGCTATTTCTTCGGGCGTGTGCTTTGCACCAATGAGTTGCCCATAAGTTGCCATGTCTATCCCGTAGAAGCATGGACCAATTATGCGTGGAAAAGTCACAAACAAATAAACTTTCTTGGCGCCCATTCTGCGAAGCTTCTCCACAGTAATCCTTGTGGTGTCGCCCCGGACAATGCTGTCATCCACCACTATGACCCTTTTTCCGTTCACCTTTGAGGCTAAAATGTTAATTTTCTTGTCTATGGTAGCGTAACGCTCCTTGTTAAGCAGTATGAAGGCACGCTCAGTCACATAGCGATGTCTACGAGTCGCCCTCTCCCATCTTAAACCAGACTCTTCATGAACCCCCAAAGCAGCATCATCACCAGTTTCAGGCATGGAAATAACCATGTCAGCATCTCTAACAATGTCAGGGTTCTCCCTCACAAGGTTCCGCCCAAACTCCTCGCGAATCTCATAAACATATCGCTTGTCGAAGATGGAGTCGGGTCTGGCGAAATAGGCAAACTCAAAGGCACAAAAGGCTTTCCGCTCAGAATTCACAAGCCTTTCACGTTTAAATCCATCCTCAGAAACTGTTACAAATTCGCCGGGCTCCACCTCAAAGTCCCGACATAAACCGTTAATGTCCAAACCAACACTTTCAGAAGAAAAAGCGTAAGTCTTCCCGCCATCACCGTGACCAGCACAGAGGGGCCTTATACCATGAGGGTCTTTGAAAGCGAAAAACTTGCCGTCGCTGGTTATTCCTGTAACGGAAAAGGCGCCCTCAATTTCCTGCATGCACAATTTCACAGCAGAAGCCAAATCTTTGCTCTTAGCTAGTTCTATTAGGAGTTTGTGGCAGATAAGATCGGCGTCGCACTCATAGGAGAAGTTTGGAAACTCTTCGGAGATTTCCTTTTTAAGCCTAAAAGTGTTGACAACATTACCGTTAAACGAGATAGCCAACCTTAAACCCTTTTTGGAGGCAGTGACGGGTTGAGTGCCCCTTATCAGAGACTTTTCATCCGTCTTCCCAGAAGTTGTGTACCTAACATTGCCTATTCCAATGTGTCCCGGCAAACGCCCAAACCACTCTTGGATGGCGCTTGCCTTTATCTTCGGCACAAGGTCTAAGCTTCTGTGAACGTAAAATTTTCCATCAGCATACGTGAGAAAGCCGTGGGACTGGTGTCCCCTATGATTCTGAGCCCTTAAACCCCAATATACGTATGGGAAAATGGGCTGCCCATCAAAGTTTATTGCGCCGAAGACTCCGCACGCTATTTTTAGCTTCTCTCCCATGGTCGGGGATAAATTAAAGCCTCTTTATCAACTTTTAGAACAAGTTTAAATCAAAAGCATGCATGAAAACCCGGAAGCGGCGAAAAACCAGAGGGGGGAGGGGAGACGAAAATAAAGTTGAAAACTCAACTAAATTCCATATTGGCGCTTCTGAAAAATCTAGAGGGGAGTAGTCAATTTAGGCTTTTTCTCGCACCAAAAATTGTTGGAAAACCTAGAGAAGGGTAGTGTATTTGTCGCTTTTCTCCACCGCAAATATGACCATTCACATGACTGAACAGTTAATTTTAAAGGCTTGAAAATAAGAGATTAACAACTACATGCGAGGTGGAATGACGTGGTTAAAGTTGACGGATACGAGGTTCCAGAAGGACTATACTACTCAAAGGATTTTGAATGGCTCAAAATTGAAGGAGACAAGGTTCGCGTAGGCATAACAGACTACGCCCAAAAACAGCTGAGAGAAATAGTTTACGCGGAATTGCCAAGCCCAGGAACCACAACAAAACAGAATGAGCCATACGGCACAGTGGAATCCGTAAAAGCCGTCTCAGACCTTGTGGCGCCAGTAAGCGGAACAATAGAAGAGGTAAACACTGAAGTCCAGTCAAAACCAGAACTCCTAAACGAAGACCCATATGGGAAAGGCTGGCTTCTCGTCATAAAGCCCTCAAACCTGCAAGCAGAATTAGCAAACCTGATGGACTTTAACGCGGCTGTTGAGTGGCACAAAAGCCTAATTAAAGAAGGGAAGTAGCCCTTGCCTAGACGCATAGTAATTATTGGGGCGCACGCCGCCGGTGTAGATGCAGCCTCAGCCGCAAGAAAAACAGACCGCACAGCCGAAATAACCCTAATAACCGACGAGAAATATGCTGGATATTCCCGATGCGGCTTACCCTTCGTTATAGGCGGACAAATACCAAGCTTCAACAACCTAATAGTTTTCCCGCCAAGCTACTTCCAAATGATGAAACTGAACCTAAAAACAGAAACAAAAGTGACAAAAATAGACATAGGCAAGAAGGCAGTCTCAACAGTGGATAAGGCGGGGAACACTGAGGAAATCCCCTACGACAGCCTAATAATAGCCGCAGGAGCAAGCGCCTTCACACCACCAATAAAAGGAAGGGAAAAACAGGGCATCCTACCACTAAGAACAATTGAGGATGGACAACGAATAGACCAAGCAATCCGCGAAGGCGCAAAAACAGCCGTTGTAATGGGCGCCGGACTCATAGGCTTGGAAACAGCCGTAGCCCTACAAGAAAGAGGCTTAAATGTTACGGTTGTGGAAATGCTGCCCCAAGTTTTGCCAGCCATGCTCGACGCGGATATAGCCAAAACGGTTCAGGAAGAGCTGGAAAAGAAAGGCATACGAATACTAACCAACAAACCCGTTGAAGAATTCCTCGGAACAGATAAAGTGACAGGCATAGTGGCTGGAGGCGAGCAAATAAACGCAGACCTCTTTGTCAGCGCCTTTGGTGTAAGGGCGAACACACAACTTGCTGTAGATGCTGGAATAGCCACCGGCGAAACTAGACTCATTAAAACAAATGCGAGGATGGAAACCAATGTTAAAGATGTTTATGCTGTGGGTGACTGCGCAGAATCCATCCACATAGTCACACAAAAACCGGTCGTCCAACAGCTCGGAACAGTAGCCGTAAGACAAGGAAAAGTTGCAGGAATAAACGCAGCAGGAGGCTACGCACTATTCCCAGGCGTAATAGGCTCGTCGGTAACCCAACTATACGACATTCAAATAGGAGCAACAGGCTTGACCGAGACCGCAGCAAAAAGGGCTGGAATAGAAACGGTTATTGGAACCATAACTTCAAAGACAAAGGCAGACTATTATCCAAGCGCCTTGCCGATAAAAATTAAGCTTATCGTGGAGAAAGAATCCCAACGCATCATCGGAGCCCAAATCATAGGCGGGGAAGAAGTAACCCAACGCATAAACGCCGTTTCATTTGCCATACAGAAGCAGATGACTGTGCGAGAATTGGCTAAGGCGGATACGGCTTATGCACCGCCCCTAAACGAGACATGGGAGCCTCTTGTTTTGGCTGCTGAAATGGTTTTGATGAAACTTCGCTAAAACTCCATATTTTTCTCCTTTATTTTCGTCGGAAAATTAATTAAGAGAACCAATTCCATTATTATCCGAAATTTAGCACAAAATGGTGATTTAAATGCCAATAAGAGTAGCCATAAACGGTTTTGGAAGAATTGGAAGGCTTTTATACAGAGCAGCCATCGAAAGGAAAGCAAACATAGACTTCGTAGCCGTAAACGACATTGCAGACGCCAAAACACTGGCACACCTACTAAAATACGATTCAGTCCACGGACCATTCCCAGGCGAAGTTCAAGCCAAAGAAAACAGCATAATAGTAAATGGCAAAGAACTAAAAGTGCTCACCGTAAAAGATCCAGCGCAGCTGCCATGGAAAGACCTAGACGTTTACTTGGCTGTGGAGTCAACTGGTTTGTTCACTAAGCGTGAGGACGCGGCAAAACATCTTCAAGCAGGAGCTAAGAAAGTTTTGATATCCGCTCCGGCTGAAAACCCAGACATAACCATTGTTTTGGGCGTAAATCACGACAAATACGACCACGACAATCACCACATACTTTCAAACGCCTCCTGCACCACAAACTGCGTCGTGCCATGCGTAAAAGTGCTTCATGAAAACTTCGGCGTTAAAGCCGGGTTAATGACAACAGCCCACGCCTACACTAACGACCAGCGCATAATGGACCTCGTCCACAGAGACCTGAGAAGAGCAAGGGCTGGCGCAATAAACATAATACCAACAACGACAGGTGCCGCGAGAGCATCAGCCTTAGTCTTCCCGGAACTGAAGGGGAAAATTGACGGAATAGCCCTCCGCGTACCAGTCCCAAACGTCTCAATAGTGGACTTAACCGCTGTTCTAGAGAAGGACGTAACAAAAGAGGAGGTTAACGAAGCCTTCAAGAAGGCGGCTGAAGGGCCATTGAAGGGTATAATGGCTTACACCGAAGAGCCAATAGTTTCAACAGACGTTAACCACACGCCGTACTCCGCTGTTGTTGATGGCCTATCCACAATGGTTGTTGCTGGAAATCTTGTTAAGGTGCTTGCATGGTACGACAACGAGTGGGGCTTCTCCTGCAGAATGGTTGAACTCATAGAACTCATAGGAAAGAAGGCTGGTTTCTAGCCTAGGCAAATATAAAATTTAAAAACAAACAACCCCTTTATTTTTCTGTTCTAAAACTGGAAAGGGATAGGTATGGCAAAATATTTAACTCTAGATGATGTTGACGTGAAGGATAAAGTTGTTCTTGTAAGGGTCGACTTCAACTCACCAGTAGATCCGGAAACAAAGAAGGTTCTGGACGACACGAGGATCAGGGCGCACGGCGAAACCACAATAAAAGAGCTAGCCCAAAAAGGCGCAAAGGTTGTAGTCATAGCCCATCAAGGGAGAAAAGGCGACCCAGACTTCATACCATTAAAGCAGCACGCCGAAATTCTAGGCAAAGTTCTTGGCAAACCAGTAAAATTCGTCGACGACGTTTTCGAAGAGAAAGCCCAAAAAGCGATTAAGGAGTTGAAAAGCGGCGAAATCCTAGTCCTAGACAACGTAAGAAACTTCGCCGGAGAAACAAAGGAAGGCACACCAGAAGAGCACGCAAAAACAGAGCTTGTTAAGGCACTGGCACCGCTGGCAGACATATTTGTAAACGATGCATTCGCAGCAGCCCACAGAGCCCACGTTTCAATGGTTGGCTTCACAGCTGTCTTGCCAAGCGTCGCCGGAAGAATAATGGAGAGGGAGCTAAAATCCTTAAGCAGAGTGCTGGAAAATCCAGAAAAACCATGTGTCTACGTTTTGGGTGGCGCCAAGGCGGACGACTCCCTTGAAATTTCAAAATATGTGCTGGACAACGGAATAGCAGACTATGTATTAACAGGTGGTGTTGTCGGACATGTCTTCCTAGTGGCTAAAGGCTTCGACCTAGGCAAGCCAAACATGAAATTCCTAGAAGAGAAAAAACTAATGGGACTTGTTCCGGGAATAAAAGAGCTTATGGGAAAGTATCCAGACAAAATTAAGGTTCCAGCAGACGTGGCTGTGGAAGTGGAGAAAAAACGCAAAGAAATCCCTGTTGAAAAGCTTCCAACAGACTATCCAATATTTGACATTGGAGCAAAAACCGTTGAAAACTATGCAAAAATAATACACGATGCGAAATCGATAGTGGTAAGTGGACCAATGGGAGTTTTCGAAAATAGCGAATTCATATACGGAACAAGAAAGGTCTTCGAGGAAATTGCAAACTCGAGGGCCTTCTCCTTAGCTGGTGGAGGTCACACAATAGCAGCCCTACAAGAGTTGGGCTTATCCAACAAAATATCCTACGTGAGCACCGCTGGCGGAGCCCTAATAGAATTCTTGATGGGTAAGAAGCTTCCAGGCGTGGTTGCCTTAGAAAAAGCCGCAGCTCGCAAGCCTTAGCTTTGAATTCGCCAACTTTCCATTTTATTTTTGAGCTATCTTCTCTAGTAAGTCGACAACCTTGGCTTCTTCGTGTTCCGGCTTGTGCTGAAGCATTTCATAAATCTGCAAAGTTTGTTCAGCAGCCTTCCTCCAGGTGAAGTACTGCAGAACCCTTTTTCTACCATTTTCTCCCCACTTTTTTGCTCTTTCAGGGTCGCATAAAACCTCTTTCACACCCCATGCTATGTCAGCAGGATTTCCACCATTAACATGAATCCCGTTCTGATCTGGCCCGAAGGACACGACCTGCTCTCTAAAGCCTACAACGCCTTGGGCGCCTACAACAATTGGTTTTTCCATAGCCATGGCTTCTAGGCTCACTATTCCGAAGGGCTCATAGGTGGATGGGAAAACACAGACGTCTGCTGCTGCATAATGTAGTATGCGCTCTTTTTCCGGCACGAAGTCGAATCTGCAGATTAGCTTGTCGCTTATTCCAAGCCTAGCAGCAGCCTCAATTATGTCGTTTTGCTGTTCTCCCTTGCCCAAAATAACAAGCTTGGTGTTTGGATATTCTGCTAAAATCATGGGCATGGCTTGAACGAGGTTTATCACGCCTTTAACCCATGTCAGCCTCCCAAGAAACAGAATCATCTTTTCATCGGGCTTAATGCCGTATCGGCTGCGAATCGCTTCAACCTCTTCCGGCTTGCACTTTTTAGGGTTATAGCGCTCCGGGTCAACACCGTTCCAAACAACACTAATTTTCGCCTTAGGCCAGCCATGACGGACTAAATCTTCCTGCATTGCATGACTTACGGTTATTATTCTGTCAGCCTTCTGCGCCATAGCCCACTCAAGATAAGAGACAACCTCTGAGCCCTGCCCACCGCTTCTTCCCCATTCCGTGCTGTGAACATGAAAAACAACAGGAACTTTCGTCTCATTTTTTATTATGATCCCAGCTATACTGCTCAACCAGTCATGGACGCAAACAACATCGTAAACGCAACCTTCCTTCTTCAACATGCTGTTAATGAACTTGGTTGCGCTTAAAACATTGTAAATGAAAATGTCATTGAATAGGCGGATGTTTGTACCCCACTTTTTCAAGTCGTCTATAACAAACATAGGAAAAACATTGCTAGCATCCGCAATCAGCGGCCTATGAACCTCAACACCCTTTATAATCTCCCTAGTCTTTAGGTTTCCCGGATTAAGCGTAAAAACCGTCACGTCATTACCCATGGCAACAAATTCGCGAGTAATGTACTCGGCGTATGTGCCTAAACCACCCACTAGCGCAGGCGGATACTCCCAGACAAAGAAGCCTATCCTCAACTAAAACCATCCAACAGCATTTAACCTACAGTTTCCAAACTGCAAAGAATAATGGTGGTTCTAAAAGAGCTTCAGCTTCCTTTTAGGCGGCTCTTCCTCTTTCGGCTTTTCTGGCAACTTTGGAGGTGGCGGTGGTGGCGTCTCTTTCATAGGCTCTGGTTTTGGAGGTTCAGGCTTAGGTTCAGGTTTTGGCTCCTCTTTCTTTTCCGGTGCGGGTGGTTGCGGTGATGGCGGCATCTCCTCTTGTTCCTTCTTCTTAACTGGTTTTGGTTCACGCTTTTTCTCTAGAGGTTTTTCCTCTTTCGGCTTTTCAACTGGTTTCCATGTAAAAATGGGTTGGAGGCGGAGACCTTTATGATCTCCGAGCTTTAGATACTCCCACTCGTACAGGTCTATGCGGATACCCTTCATGCTCTCAACAGCTCGCCTAACAGCATCTGAAAAGCTTGGCGCAATCAGTATAAGCCTAGGCTTTTCCTTATCATCAATTTTATGCTTGTTGTATGTAGCCTTCAGGAAAGACTTGAACTTGTCAACATAATCAAAGCTTTGGAGCCCTTGAAGAAGCATGGCATCATCTTCCTCAACGTTCAATTGAAGAATGACAAGCTGCCCATTGCTGTCATGACATAAAATGTCCAATGTGGTTTTGTCATTTATTGGGACGTTGCTGCAAATAACTGTTAAACCCTTCTCAACAAGGTTTATCTCGTTGACTATCATCTGCTCCAATTGTTGGCGACTTTCAATGCTAATTTTTTCAATCGACACACTATTCACCTTTGTTTTAAGAAATGAAACTATGGAAAGGATAAATAAGTTATGAATTCAAAATCCGAATCTAATCTAAACTCAGCAAACCAGAAATAAGGCATAAACAGAAACAATAACACCAGAACAGAGGCTAACAGATTGACGGACATAGTTTTCGTATTTGAAGTGCACCAACCCCACAGATTAAGAAAGAACTATTTCTGGGAGAACAAGCTCTTTAAACGCCTAAAAAAGGAGGAACTCTTTGACTACTATTTCAACCACGAACTTGACAAGGAAATCTTTGAAAGGGCATGCAAAAAGTGCTATTTCCCATCAAACCAGATACTGCTAGACCTAATAGACAAGCATAAGCGAGAGAAAAAACAGGTTAAAGTCTCCTTCAGCATTTCTGGAACCTTTCTCGAACAATGCGAAATGTTCAACAAAGACTTGCTGGAATCCTTCAAACAACTCGCAGAAACGGGATGCGTAGAATTCCTAAACCAAACATACTACCATTCTCTGGCAAGCCTCTACCCAGAAAAAGAAGAGTTTACTGAACAGATAAAAATGCACAAACAAGCAGTAAAAGACTTGTTGGGCTACACAACGCGGGTCTTCGAGAACACCGAACTGCTATACAACAACGCCATAGCAAGAATAGCGGAAGAACTGGGCTTTTCCGGAATATTCACAGAAGGAACAGAAAAAATACTCCACGAAAAGTCGCCCAACTACCTGTACAAGCCAAAAGAATGCAAAAAAATCAAAGTACTCCTCAGAAACTACAAACTAACGGATGATATAGGCTTCAGGTTCTCCGCCAGATGGTGGAGCGAGTGGCCCTTAACCGCAGACAAATACGCAAGCTGGCTAGCGGCAACGCCGGGAAACTGCATAAACATATTCCCGGACTACGAAACCTTCGGCGAACACCACTGGCCAGAAACAGGCATACATGAGTTTTTGAGGCACCTGCCAAGGGAAATTTTGAAGTGGCGGCACCTCCACATGGCAACACCATCAGAAGTCATTGAAAAATATGAGGCTGCTGGAGAAATCGACGTGCCGGAGCTTGGCGGAACAGTGTCTTGGGCGGATTTGGAAAGGGATGCAAGCTGCTGGCTTGGAAACACTTTCCAATGGGCTTACTACACATCTGTTAGAAGGCTTGAACCCATCGTCAAAGAGGCGGAGGACGAAGATTTTCTAAGGATTTGGCGTTGCTTCCAAACAAGCGACCACTTGTACTACATGTTCACAGCCGGCGGAGCTCCAGGCGAAGTTCACTCTTACTTTAGTCCCTTCAGTACTCCTGCAGACGCCTATGTGACGGCACAAGCGGCAATACTTGACTTCGAAAACCGCCTGCGGCTTGCAACAGTAACAGCCAACGAACCATTCCTCTTCTACAGAGGCGTAGGTGAAGAAAATTACACTGGAACAATAGCGTGGAGCCTAAAAGGTTTCATCAAAGCCCTTCAGAAGGTTGAAATAAAATCTATAGAGTTCCACAACAGCCGCGGCGACTTTGAAAAGTGGGCTGAAAATTCGCTTCATGACAAGGTTTTGGCTGAAAGACTTAGGGAGATTAGACTTTCAAAAATTAAGGGGCAAGCCCTAAGGAAAGCCCTAACCCATGCCGTCAAAGAAAGATTCGACGAGCTGGTTCAACAGTTGAAGGCTTTAACGGAATACTTTTAAGCACACGCAAGCCTTAATACAAAACGCACCAGCATGTTTTAGGTTTAAAGGTGAATGTCCTATTGCGGGAAGAACTTCCAATCTCTGAGAAAATTCTGCAAACGCTTCATAACCTATGTGCAACAGCCCCTGATTTGGCGAGGAAAAGCGAGGAACTAGCCCAAGTCCTACAGTTGGATGTTGCGGAAGTTGAGAGGATTCTGGATGGGTACGGGTGTGAGGGCTATGTGGAAAGTTTCGCCGACGAGCACGGGAAAAAGTGGTATTACCTCACTGGAAGGGGAATAATCAAGGTCTGCGCGCTTTTCACCTGATTGGCGGTTGCAAATGCGTGTAATAATTTTCTCATGGGAGTACCCGCCAAGGGTTGTTGGCAAGCTTGCAGATTATGTGAAAAAGTTGGCGGTGCATCTTGCCAGAAACAAAATTGAAACACACGTGGTTACTTATCATGATTATATGACGGGGGAATTTGAAGAAAACGGCGTCAAAACTTACAGAGTGACAAATCCCGTTAAAACCCACATAAGTGTTCTTACCTGGGTTCTGACCTTAAATCAGGAAGTTGAGCGTGCCGCCGCTAACATATATTATAGGGCAGGCGGGTTCATAGACGTTATAGATGTGCAGGACTGGCATTTTATTCCAGCAGCGGTCACTTTGAAGAAGGCTTTCGGCATACCCTTTGTATATTCCATTGAGAGTTTGGAGGACCATCGCTCTCATGGTGCAAACTCTCCGTTTAATATGGCTATTAAGAGCATTGAGTGGCTTGGTATGTATGAAGCAGGCAAAATTCTTGTGAAATCTGAATGGATGGCAAGCGAAGCCGTTAGGATTTACAGGGTTCCAGAGGCAAAAATAAAGGTTGCAAAGCCCGAGTCTGAACGGTGGCTTAGAACCGTTTTGGAAACCTACAAAAGCCTTAAGGAGGCTCATAGAAGTGTCTGACGAGTTAAGGGTTATGATGCTCACATGGGAGTTTCCGCCAAGAATTATCGGTGGAATTTCGCCCCATGTTTATTATTTGTCAAAGAGTCTCGCAAAAAACGGTGTTAAAGTCTATGTTGTTACATGCGATTTTCCCGGCGCCCCCTCGCATGAAACGGTGGACGGTGTTGAGGTTTATAGGGTTGATTCCTACAAGAACCCTTCGCCGGATTTTGCAAGTTGGGTTTACTTGATGAACATGAACATGCAGAAGGAGGCAGCCTCCATTGTTAGGGAGTTGGGCGGAGTTGACATTTTCCACGCCCACGACTGGCTTGTGGCAAATGCTGGAATAGGCTTAAAACATGTTTTTAGAAGACCTCTTCTGGCGACAATTCACTCTACCGAGTATGGAAGGCGGAATGGTATTCACTCCGATTATGAAAAGATGATTCATGAAACAGAGGCTTGGCTAACCTATGAGGCTTGGAAGGTTATATGCTGCAGCAACTACATGGTCTCTCACGTGAAATGGGTTTTTGGGCTTCCAGAAGACAAGCTTATTATGATTCCAAACGGCGTGGACGCAAAAGAATATGAAAAAAGCGACACAGACTTAAACCAGTTTAGGCGACTATTCGCTTTACCAGAAGAGAAAATTGTATTGTTTGTCGGTCGCCTAGTTTACGAGAAAGGCATACACGTGCTAATCAACGCGGTGCCAAAAGTTTTGGAGAAAGTCAACGCGAAATTCGTTATAGTTGGAAACGGATACATGCAACAATCTCTATCAGAACACATCAGAAACATGGGATTAACCCATAAAGTTATGTTTACAGGCTTCGTAGACGACAGAACACTGCGGAACCTACAAAAATGCGCAGATGTTTCAGTTGTACCTTCCCTCTTCGAGCCTTTTGGAATTGTGGCACTTGAAGCGATGGCAGCCAAAAGTCCAGTTGTGGTTTCTGATACTGGTGGCTTATCAGAAATAGTCGAACACGAGGTGACCGGTATTAAAGTTTACCCAAATAATCCAGACTCGTTGGCATGGGGAATAACACGCGTCTTGCTTGACGAGAATTTGGCTAATAAGCTTAAGGAAAACGCTTACCGAAAAGTTGTCGAAATGTTTAATTGGGAAAAAATAAGCCAGCAAACAAAAACTGTTTACGAGAGTGTTTTAAGCGAGTATTCAAAGACGTTTTGGGCTTAACATAGCTATGGATACTTTAGTCTAATTGCCTTATGTGGGCAAGCGTCAGAACACTTTAAGCAGTAAATACATTCTGGGTGACTGAACTTCTCCCATGGAAGATCCAAAATTGAAACCATCATGGGACACGCCTTAACACATTCGCGGCATTCGCCCTTAACACATTTCACCGGATCTCTCCGCAAACCAAGAAAGCTAAATTTGTTTAGGAAAGCCATTATCGCGCCATGAGGACACAGATACCTACACCATCCCCGCGGAATATAAGCTGCCAAAACAAGAACACCCACAAGAATGAACAGTTGGACCCAAAAAAGGGGAGGCAAATCCAAAACTCCGGATAAAACATCTAAAACTGGCTTCTCCATAGTTGCAATTGCGAAGTTTTGAATTCCCCTGGGCAGCGTTGAAAACAAGGTTTCAGCTGGACTTATGGCGGTAAAGGGCGCGTAGGCAAATATGCCTAATGCCCTCTCATAGTCTCTGTAGGTTCCCGCAAGTTTAGTTGCCGAAAAGGTTAGGCTGATGAAGAGCACAATGCCCAACAAAAAGTATTTTACTAAAGTCATGTTCCTATGCGTTTTGGGCGAAACTTCCGATTTCTTTGCTTTAATGAAGCCTACGAGGTCTTGGATAAAGCCAAAAGGACAAACCCAACCGCATAAAGATTTGCCAATTAAAACACCAACTATGAGGAAGGATGCCACCGCAAGCCACGGGAAAACAACCGGGGACTGACCCCATCCGCTAAACATTAGCTGCAGCGCTGTAAAAGCATCTCCAACAGTGTTTGGCTGATAACCCCAAGTCCATAACACTGGAAGCAGTATCGGGAGGGAACCCAGATTGAAGATCATTGCGCTGAAGAATATGAAGGATAAAAACTGAACGATTCTTCGAATTGTGTTAATTTTGAACAAACGCTGACGGATGTTTGCCTTCAACGTTTCAGCCCCATTTTCAATGAGATAGTGAAGGTTTAGGTTATTTACTTTCCGATAACTTTAACGTTTTCTACGAGAACCCAAGGCGCAACAAGCGAGCCAACCTTTCTTTCATTGTTCGCCAGATCTGAAACATTCTTTAAAACTTCGAAAACGTTGCCAGCCAGCATGGCGCCCCTAACTGAGTGGACAATTCTGCCCTTCTCAATTTTCCACGCTGGAGTTGCCACAACAGAAAATTCCCCGCTTGCTGGATTGCTGCTATGCGCCCCTTGCAATGAATAAACTAATAGTCCCTCGTCAACTTCACCTATAAGCTCTTCTGGTGATTTTTCCCCAACTGCAAAACGGAAGTTTGTCGTCTCAATATTTGGTGTTGACAAATATCCAGCCCTAAAAGCGTTTCCGGTGCTCTCCCTCCCCTCTTTTTTGGCAGTGTAATTATCATAAATGAAGTTTCGCAGCACGCCTCGCTCTATTATGAGGGTTTTCTGTTGCGGAACCCCCTCGCCGTCAAACTTCCATGTTCGAAGCCCACCCTCAAGCAAGCCATCATCATATATTGTTACGACTTCTGATGCTACTTTTTCACCAATCTTACCTTTAAGTGCCGACTGGTTTCGTTGCACACAGTCCGCCTTAATAGCATCCATCAAAGTATAATAAAGAAGCTGTTGCAGGGCGAAATGAGCGAAAATAACTTCCATATTCATAGTTTCCACCCGCTTGGCTCTCAGCGACAAACCAGCAAGGCGGGCGGCCTCTCTGCCAACCCATTCGGGGTCTATTTTGTAGATTCTCTCAGCGTTGAACTCGAAACAGACTGGTGTTACTTCACCACTCTCATGGGCCACTGTTGCTAGACTACACTCAATAATTGTTCCACAATCGAAGCCCATAACACCGTTTGAGTTTACAACAGCCCTGGAAAGGTAAGAAGCTCCTGTTCCGCCCTCTATTGGAAAGACACGCTCATCTGTTTTTTCAGCAGCATCTAACATTGACGAGGAGAGCTTAACCAAATCCTCTGGAGACAATTCGCAAATGGTGCCGTCAAACGTGCCTCCCACATTGGCATAGGGTTTTTTGTATGAAAAGCCTTGCCAATCTTTGTCCGGCTTACTTGCCCTCGCTGATTTTAGAGATTTTAGAACTGTTTCTTTCACTGTTGCTTTGCTACCGATAATGTTTGTGTAAGAAAAGCCAACCGCCTTATTAGCAACTACTCTAATCCCGAGTCCTTGGTCGATAATTCTTGAACTTTTTGCAATTTGTCCCCTCTCAATAGCGACAGTTGTTGTAAACCCTTGATATACAAAGGCTTCAGCCTCGTCGGCTCCATGTTTAAGCGCAAACTTCACAGCGACCTCGGCCAAACTAATTGTTTCTTCCTCTTTAAGCACCGCCACCTACAAGCACCTCTTTAACCCTTATATGGGGACCGCCATCACAAACAAAGGCTGTTTGACCCTTACCGCATCTTCCAGGCCAAAGTTCAAAATCCTTTCCAACAGCATCCACCTTATATAACGTTTCAAGGGTGTTGCCACTTATTGAGGCGTTTCGCACTGGTTCGCCAACTTCACCCTTAACTATTTCATAGCCCTCTTGAATTCCAACCTGGAAAGTGCCGTCTAAGTTTGCTTGCCCGCCCCTGAAGCTTTTAAAATAATACCCAAATTTTATGCCTTCAATAAGCTCTTCAAACGAGTGGTCTTTTGGCTCCAAGAAAGTGTTACGCATCCGTATTATCGGTTCTACACGGAAATCTTCAGCTCTTGCATTGCCAGTTGGCCTAGCATTAAATTTTTGCGCTGTTTCACGGTTATGCATAAGCCCAACAACAACGCCATCCTTGACTAGAAGTGTTTTTTGGGCTGGAACGCCTTCATCATCATATTTGAAAGAGCCGAAGGCTCCCTCGACGGTTCCATCATCATAGATAGTGACTTCATCGGAAGCCACCTTCTTTCCAAGCTTACCCATGAGGACAGAGCCCGACAATGTTAAATCTGCCTCAGCTAAATGGCCAAAAGCTTCGTGAACAAAAACTCCAACAACATTCGGACCTAAAACTACAGGAAACGTCCCTCCCTTTGGAGTTTTAGCTTTCAACTGTTCTATAGCCCTTCTTGCAGCTCTTTCCCCAACAACCTCAGGGGCTTCTCTATCAAAAACTTCGTAGCCGCTTGTTGAACCAACTTCTTCACGGCTGAACGTGAAGACTTCACCTTCTTTGGCGGTAACTAGGATTCTTGACCAAACATAGAGTTTGTCTTGCTCAATGTATGCGCCTTCATTATTCATAAAGTAGTTAGTTCCAGCTAAATCCAAATAGTCTACGGTGCAGCTTTTAACACGCTCATCATGCCCCAACACAGTATCGGCAATTGTTAAAGTTGTCCTTATCTTGTCTTCTATAGGGATTTTGGAAGGGTCTTTTTTGGGATTAGCTGAAACACGATCTTCGAAGGCTTTGCTTTCAACAAGCTTTATTGGATTTTTAAGCTTCTGGCTGGCAACTTTGGCCATCCTACAAGCTTCAGAGACAACATCCACCAAAGTCTTGAAGTCAAGCGAGCAGGAAGATGCAAAACCCCATGCACCATTAACAAGCACCCTTATGGCAGCACCATTTTCAATACCCACTTTTGCTGCCTCTACCTTATCCTCTTTAATGGCAAGCATAGTCTTGAAAAGTTTCTGTGCACGCACCTCCACATACTCAGCGCCAAACCGATCGACAGCAGCATTAATAACTTTGGTTAAAGCGTCCTTCAATATACCCCTTCCTAAAGTAAGCCTTTAGGGGATGTAATCAAGAAAATGACGTTTATAAGAATTGCCCATAAATAATGAAAACTTTATACCTTCCGCATGAGAAGTTTCACTTGACTTGCAAAGTCGCTTTCCCGCAGCTTTTCCAACTCAATTCGGCGAAGCAGTCCATAACTTGAGTATATGTCCTCTAAAATCTTCCGCTCAATAACATAGGCTCCAGATTTTAGGAAATCCTCCAACCCCCTCGCAAACAAGTCAATCTTATCAGCAATCTCATCCCGCCTAACAGAATAATTACTCTCCAAATACCGATAAATCAAGCGCGTAGCCTCATCCCCAAAAACCTGCCTCATAACACGATCAATAATCCTCGAAATTCTCTCGTTTTCTTTACGAGTTTGCTGGCTTGTAGTGCTCATCATAGGAGGTCAAAGTATCGTGCGTATTACGACTTAATAAGTTTTGTCGTGTACACGCACAACACACATACACAACAAAAACATATAAAAACCATCACATGAAGTCTGTAAGATTCAACTGTTGAACTTTTTCCGAAACAGCCCTCGCAGTTGAAGCCTCATCCTCAAAAATCACTGGGCGACCATAAACTCCATCATATCCAGGCACAACCCTAATTCGGTCTTCCCTAACCCTTATTATGGCTTCAGCAACCCTCGCGTCTGCAACCGCTTCTAAAGCATCCCTAGGCGCATCGATAAGTACTGAGTATTCATCCCCAAACTTTTCGACCAGTTTATTGTAGATGCTCCAAACCTGTTGGGTTGACGGGGAATCGCTGTTTAAAACCGTTGCAATGATTTCAGAAAGAGGAAGCAGATGCAAATACCCTACGGCGTTTTCTGGCTTAAATCCAGCTGGACGGTCTGCAAGTTCTTCAACCCTTTGCTCGACGCCTTTGGTTAGTTTTTTGCGGCAAACTGGACAAATGTTTCCCAGCTTAATGGCATCTCTTGGCGAAAGTGAAACGTTACAGTTTCTATGTCCAGTCCAATGGTATTTTCCATAAGCTGGATCGGTTTCAACAGTGAATTTGAATTTTTTCTTGTCCTTGTTTTTTATGGCTTCGATTATTTCCCAATAATTTGGGCTTTTCAACTCAAAAACGTTGGCTTCCCTTCCCATTCGCCAAGGCCAGAAGCTGTGGCTGTCGCTGTTGGAAACTAATGTGAACTTGTCAAGCTTGCTTAGACGCCAGTTCATAGGCGGGTCCGAGGATAGCCCAGTTTCAATAGCGTAAATGTATTTTGTCATGTCTTGGTAGCAGTCTTCCACGCTGTCGAAGCCGCTGAAAGCTCCAAATATGCTAAACCACGGTGTCCAAGCATGGGCTGGAAAAACCATGTTATCCGCTGAGACTTCCATGACCTCTTCCACAAGTTGGGGAGCAGACATGTCAAGGGTTGGTCTCCCATCAACCGATAAGTCGCCATACTTGGCGAGGCGCTCGTTTATTTGGATCGCCGTTTCTATGCTCGGCGATAGTATGACATGGTGAATCTTTTTCACATCATTTTCAAAAGTGAATATCGTGCTGACCTCTGTTGTTATCATAAAGTAAACAGGAAATTCTGGATTCTCCGCAATGCGGTATAGGCCAGTTCCAGGCTCTTCCACAAGCTTTTCTTGCAGTTCCTTAAGCCATTTAGGATGGGTAAAGTCTCCGGTACCAACAAGGTTTAAGCCCTTAATTTTTGCAAAACGGGCAATTTCCTCAATGCTCATCTTATGGCTTGTGGCGCGGCTATAACGCCCATGAATGTGGAGATCTGCTATAACCCTCATTCTTCTCAGCTAAATCTTCATAGTACTTACTGATTAAAGTCATTTGCGGAAAATGGTTTATAGGTAGCCGAGAGGACTTGTAATCGATAATTATGAAGATGGGCTTTATTGTTAATCCGATTGCTGGTATGGGTGGGAGGGTTGGGCTTAAGGGAACCGACGGTGTTTTAAAGGAGGCTATCGCAAGAGGAGCTAAGCCAGTATCGCCAAAAAGGGCTGTGGAGTTTCTCCAAGAACTTAAAGAAAACATGCATGAAAATCTTATCAGGATAATAACGTGCCCCGGCGTTATGGGTGAAGATGAAGCAAGGGATGCGGGTGTTGCAGTTGAAGTTTTGCCCATGAAGATTGGAGCGGAAACCACAGCGGAAGACACTAAAAAGGCTGTTGAGCTTTTGGCAGACGAAAAAGTAGACTTGATAGTTTTTGTTGGTGGAGATGGCACGGCGAAGGATATCCTTGATGCGATGAAAAAGAAAGGTGTTGAGCTGCCAGTTTTGGGTATTCCTTCTGGTGTTAAAATGTATAGTGGCGTTTTTGCCGTAAACCCCTCAGACGCCGTCGAGGTCATCTTAGCCTATGCAAGAGGTGAAGTAGAATTAACAGAATTCGAGGTGATGGATGCTGATGAATCGGCTATCAGAAGCGACACTTTTGCTGTTAGGTTTTACGGCTATTTGAGGGCACCCTTTCTCCCAATGAGGATTCAGGGAAGCAAGCAAGTTAGCCCAGAAACAGTTGACGAGAAAGAGAATCAGATGGCAATTGCCAAATCCATAGTAGAGGAGATGCAGCCCAACGCTACATACATCCTTGGACCCGGAACAACCGTGAAGCGCATAGCCGAACTGTTAGGTATTCAAAAAACAGTGCTGGGCGTTGACATATACAAAAATGGTAAAGTCATATTGGATGTTGATGAGAAGAAGATTTTGGAAAACGTGGAGGACTGGCAGAACACGTGGATAATTTTATCGCCAATAGGGCGGCAAGGCATCCTTTTAGGCAGAGGAAATCAGCAGATAAGTCCGGAAATTATAAAACGTGTTGGAAAAAGCAGAATAATTGTCGCAGCTACAAAAAGTAAGCTCCGCGACATAGAAGGCGGAATTTTGAGGGTTGACACGGGAGACGCGGAAACGGACAATATGCTTAAAGGGTACATTAAAGTAGTTACAGATTATAGGGAATGGCGCCTCATGCCAGTGCAGTGAAATTAAGCCCCAAATTTTTTAACCTTGCCAATAAGATTCATTAGTATCGGTATGAGGTCTTTTCCTCTAAGCCTTCCCAAACCTCCTTTGGCGCATGTTCTCTCGCCAAACTCTTCAACATCATCACTGCGCACGTACGGACCCATTATAGCTAATGGAACCGGGTCGCCCTCATGATTTTTTGTTGCACATGATGTTGTGTGGTCAGCTGTCAAAGCGACAAAAGTCTCGCCTACATCAACCTTGTTAAGTATGTAGGAGAGCATTTTGTCAATTTTCTCGATGACCTCAACCTTCTGTTTAATGTTTCCGTCATGGCTGGCGACGTCCGGAGCCTTCACATGCAAAAGCACCAAATCATTCTTTTCTAACGCTTGAACAGCAGCCTTCGCCTTAGCAATATAGTCTGTCTGCGGTGTCCCAGTTGCGCCCCTAACAGTTAAAAGCTGCATGCCAGCAGCCTTACATACGCCGCGAATCAGCGAAGTTGCAGCCACACACACGGCGCTTACACCATAAATTTCGCTGAGAGGTCTAATCTTTGGCAAGGTGCCAGCCCCCCTGACAAGAATGGCGTTTGCTGGGGGCAGCCCACGGGCAACTCTTTCCTTGTTCACAGGATGCTCTTTCAAGGTTTCATGAAATTTCCCAATAAGCTCGTTAAGAATTTTAGCGGTGTGCTCTGCCTCAAAACTGTCGTTTAATGGTTTAACTTCCAAAACTTTTTCTCCAATTGTTTCAGGGTCAGAGTCGCTAACAGCCGACGAAAGCTTTGAACCGCGTAAGACAAGAACCGCACGGTGCTGAACGGTATTAGTGAACAAGAATTTAACTGAAGGATCTGAGAGGCTAACTTTTTGGAGGCTTCCAGCAAGTTTAGAGGCATCAGAGTTAGCTATCCTACCAGCCCTCCTATCTAAAACCACAAAATTCTCATCCACAGTTGCAAAGTTGCACCTAAAGCAGACATCTCCTTCCATGACGTCAATTCCAGACCCTATCGCTTCTAAGGCGCCTCTGCCTGAATAAACCTCAAAAGCGTCATAGCCCAAAAGCGCCAGTGTTGCTGTGTCGCTTCCAGGCGGGATTCCAGGCGCAATTGGGTCCATTATTCCGCAGACTCCAACACTCGCTATATGGTTCATTGATGATTTGCGGGCGGTCTCCAGCGGGGTTTTCCAGCCCAACTCCTTTAACGGTCTGTCAGCCATTCCATCCCCGATTACTAGGAGAACCTTCAACCCTAATCAGCCTTCAAGTATTGTCTAGTCCTTAAGTTGTTTGTTGTGGTTAAAACGCTTATTGTTAGTTTTCTGTTCCACGGAAGAAACTTTAAATAATTTGATTGCATTTTAGGAATGCGAGTGGTTGGAAAATGGGCGATTTAGTTCCACTTTGCTAAACTTCTCTCGAAAACGCCCAGCATAAAAACCGACCATACACTAGAATTATATTCGACAAAGAACCAAAAGCAGAGGAGATGATGAAATGTCAGATTTAGGAATAACTGTCAAAAAGTCTGAAAACTTCTCCGAGTGGTACACTCAAGTTGTGCTAAAGTCCGGTCTTGCAGACTACGCGCCTATAAAAGGGTGCATGATCTTTAGAGAGCTTTCATATGCCATATGGGAGAAAATTCAAGAAATCTTCAACGCAAAGATAAAGAGGACTGGACATAAAAACGTGTATTTCCCATTATTCATCCCCGAAAGCTTCCTGAAAAAAGAAGCAGAACACTTTGCAGGTTTTGTGCCAGAAGTTGCGTGGGTCACCATCGGAGGCGACACACCACTAGAAGAGAAACTTGCTATAAGACCAACATCTGAAACTA
>Ga0315298_1002308_pt1 | contig 32672 bp, 24 predicted proteins | sample WHS_1_MG_FD_203077 | JGI IMG/M metagenome (GOLD analysis project Ga0315298, IMG submission 203077) | Extremophilic microbial mat communities from Washburn Hot Springs, YNP, Wyoming, USA - WHS_1_MG | ecosystem: Environmental > Aquatic > Thermal springs > Hot (42-90C) | place: USA: Wyoming... | reverse complement strand
AGGCCAGGCTCACGCCTGGCCTTGAATCGCTGGCTCCCCGGGCAGGACTCGAACCTGCAACCTAGTGGTTAATCCCGCCGACGGCGGGACTACTACCGATTGAGCTCTAAGAGGTAACGACCTATACCACGCTTCTTGATCCTCCTCTCCAGCTTCATGGCACTACTGCGATCCGGACATTCCAGGGCCCAAAGAAGCTTCCATGGACCGTGGAATCTCTTGGTCGTCTTTGACAACTGGTAAGCAGGATCGTTGTGCTGCTCGACCCGCCGCCGAAGATCACTCGTCTGGCCGCAGTAATAACGCCCCGTACTTTCGCTTTGGAGAATGTAAACCCACATCGACAGAATAAGAAGGCCAGGCTCACGCCTGGCCTTGAATCGCTGGCTCCCCGGGCAGGACTCGAACCTGCAACCTAGTGGTTAACAGCCACCCGCTACTACCGGTTGAGCTACCGGGGAAGGATACTCATTTTTGACACAAAAAGGGCAAAATCGCAAGCCCCATGGAGGAGCGGGGACTGAGGATAGATAGGAAGCGCTCCGATCGATCCGTCCCCCTGTTCTCGCTTTTGGATTCAGGATGGGTTATAAAGCGAAAAGGGAACAGCCGATCTCTGGCTTCTCAAACCAAGAAGGATGCTGTGGAAGGCACTTTTTACAATGTCTCTGCAGGTTTTTGTGTGACGAAAGGAGCGCCGATGAACCGAAAACTCTATGTTGCCAACCTCCCTCCTCAGGCGGGCGAGTCCGAGCTCCGGGCTCTCTTCTCCAAGGCAGGAAGCGTCATGTCCGTCAAGATCGTTCGAGACCGGCAAACCGGAAACCCAGGTGGGATCGCCTTTGTGGAGATGTCCACCCAGTGGGAGGCCCGAAGGGCCGCCTCGATGCTTAACCGCCAAGACTTTCAGGGTCAACCTCTTCAGGTTCGGGAGGCCAGACAAAACCGCGGCTTTCGCGGAAGGTGAGAAAACTGAAGACAACGCCTCAAGGGAGGACATCGATGAAAAAAGACAGGCTTGAATGGATCGCTTCGGGATTGAACCGATATGTCTTGACCAAGGCCGAAGACCATTTCCTCAGGGCGGCGCTGGAGGATTCCGCCGAGAATCGCCCCATCACGGATCTGCAGGAGGAAAGGCTCGAGACCCTCTACAAGCAGAAGTCGCGACTCATTCCCAATAAGACGGCTGCCTTCGTGACCGGACCTTCCCGAAAGGCCTCTCCCTTGAAGGGTCGGCCCAAACCCTTCAAAAGGTAAACGAAAGCGAGACGCCAGAAGCCGTTTTGTTCACCCAAATGTTGCAAGCAGTCTATCTACGTTGTTCTCTCTGCCATCAAGGCAGAAGAGGAAACCTGGGTCGGCGCTATGTCGAGACGTGACATCAGGACGTTTCCAACCATCACATCTCAGTGAAGGAGGTTAAGGCCATGCCTATTCTTGATGGATCGGAGCAGGAGCGACAGGGGCTCCTCCAAACCGCCAACCTCATGGCTGTCTCGGCGAGGACGGCTCCAAAGAGCGGAGGTCGAGACGATATCCTGACAGCCGTCGTCTACGGGGAAGAGATTGAAAAAATCGCCCTCGACATGGAGAAGATTGCAAACGAGCGGAACCAGGAAGCCTGGAGCCAGCAGGCTCAGAACATCCGCAATGCCGAGGTCATCCTTCTAGTTGGCGTCAAAGGAACGAAAAGCTACGTCACGAACTGCGGGGCCTGTGGCTTCGATTCCTGCGAGGCCTTCACCCAGGCGCAAAAGAAGCTTCGGCAGGATTTCGACGGACCCAATTGCATCTTCAAAACGCTCGATCTCGGGATTGCCGTTGGCTCAGCCGTGAAGACGGCGAGCTTGCTCAATGCCGACAACCGGATCTTCTATCGCATCGGCGCAGCCGCGAAGCGACTTCGTCTGATGCCGGAAGCAAGTCTCATCATGGGAATCCCCCTCTCGGCCAAAGGAAAGAACCCTTACTTTGACCGAGTCTTTCGTTAAGGGAATACCCCGAACCCTTGCCTCTCCATCAAATCTCCTTGATCCGAACGTTGGCGGAAGAGCTTCGAAGGCTCTGAGAGATCTCCCGGAGGAGGGCAAGAATCCGCTTACCCTCCTCCGACTCCGGGCTGGGAAGATGCGTATCTCCTCGCTTTTCGAGGGCCTCAAGGACATCTGCCACCGTAAGATCCTCGATGGTTCGTGCCGGTACAAAGGCTGATTCGTGATTCGGCTCCCGTACCGCCTCCAAGACCAACCCGGCCTGAGTGAGCTCGCCGAGAAGACGCCGCGTCAGCCGAATCGGAATCTCCAGGGCCAGAGCAATCTCCCTCGCGCTCAAGGGCGAGTCACCCGCGGAAAACCTCCGGATGAGAAGGTGAAAGATCCGAAACAGGAGCAGCTTTCTTGCGCCCGGGCTCAACTCGCCCTCGTCGGGCCCGAAGCCGAAGGTTTCGGAGTGCTCGCTGGCACAGGCGATCTCCGCCCCGAAAAGGACAATCATCCAGCTCACCTGAAGCCAAACCAAGAAGAGGGGAAGGGCAGCAAAGCTTCCATAAATCGCGCCATAGCGTGCTACTCCGATCTGAAATCGGATGTAAAACCACTGGACGACCTGAAAGAGGGTCCCGGCCGCGACTCCGGCTGAAATACCCGAGCGAATCGGAACCCTGGTGTTCGGCATCACGAAGTAAACCAGAGAAAATAAGATCCAGATTGAAACATAAGGTGTCAGACCGAGCAGAAAAAAGAGGAGGTGACTTACGGGCCCGAGGAGAGCGATCTTTTGAAGAATGCCCTTCACCTGGCTTGCCACAATAACGGTGAGGCTGCTCGAAAGGATGAAAAGGATCGGAGCGGCGATGACCATCGCCAGATAGTCACTGAACTTTCGAACCAGGCTTCTCGAACGTTTGACCTCCCAGACGGTATTAAATGTTTCCTCGATCTTGCCCAAGATGGAGAGGACGGTCCAGAAGAGCAAGACCACCCCGGCGCCGGCGATCAAGCCGCCTTTCGCATGCTCCAAAAGGGATCGGGAAAAGTTCAGAATCTGGTTTGTGATCTCTGCCTGCCAGTTGGCCTTCTCGGCCATCTGAAGGATTTGCCTCTCGATCAATCGCTCCAGGCCGAAACCCTTCGCCACACCAAAGACCACGGCAAAGACAGGGACGATGTTCAGTAAAGAGTAGTAGGTCAGCATGGAGGCGCTCTTAGAACATCCATCCTTCAAAAATCCCCTCAAGGCAAGGATAAAGATCCGCAGGGCTTTGACACCCAAGGCCTGCCAACAAGGAAGCTCTTTCAGACGGAGGCTCCAGAGGACCACCTGGAAGAATGTGATCACGCGGGATACCATAGGGAGTAATCTCTCTCCTCAGGATCATCACTTCAGTTTGAGCTCCACCCGGCTCTCCTTCAGCTTCTCTTTCTTCTCCGGCGTAAGGCTCTTCGGTTCGACGATAAAAACCCTCTCAGACTCCACTTCGCCCGATTTGAGGATCGCCTCCTTCACTTTCAAGGCCCGTTGCGATGCAAGGGTCCTCAGCTCGTTTTCACCGACGACGATATGGGTGAGCATGAGCTTCTCCATCTCCGGAACGGGAAGATCCTTTTCAATACCCAAAATGTAGGTGGGCTTTGGAAATTTCTCCTGTTTGTAGGCCATCTTCAGGTATTTGGCATATTCGGCCGCCTCGATCTTGACCTCATCCAGAGGAACGGGCGGAAGCTTTTTCTTCACCATCTCGTTCAGTTTTTGGGCCTTGAGCTTGCGCTCGAAGAAATATTGGATCAGGGCCTCGCGATCCCGCTCGGGATCCACGTGACCTTCGATATCCAGCTTGAGACCCGGTCGATCGGCCAGGGCCTTGATCAACGTGCTGAGCTTCTTCACGTTGGCCTCGGTGAGTACAGCCGTCCCATAGTCGAATTCCAAATAGCTCAGCTCTTCTCCGCCTCCGAAAATGGCTCCCAAGAGAGCGAAAGGCGACGTCGCGGCCTTCGCGATCAGATTGAGAATGATCTGGAGAATGATCTTTCCGATGCTGAATTTCGGATCGTCCAGGCTTCCCTTGACAGGGATGTCGAGGCGGATCTCTCCCTTCCGGTTCTTGAGAAGGGCGATTGCCAGTTTCACAGGAAGCTTCGTCGCGTGGGGACTCTCCACCTTCTCGCCGAAGGTGAACTGATCGAGAAAGATGATATTCTGGGAATCGAGTTTTCGCTTGTCAATGAGATACTGGAGGTCGAGGGAGAGCTTCCCCTTTTGGATCGTATAGCCGGCGTACTTGCCGGCATAGGGGGTAACAGGGCTCAAATCCATATCCTTGAAGCGAACCTTCAAGTCCACATAGAGATCTTTCTTCAAAGGGTTGATCCTCCCGGTGATCTCCAGGGGAGCCGAACCCTCGAGTTTTCCTCGGAGATCCAGATCGGCCGTCGAGGTCTCTTCCGAAGAAAGTCCTGAAACCCTTCCGCCAATCTCCACAAGCTTGGCTCCATATTCCGGCTTGATCGACCGATCGGAAAACTCCACCGTCCCTCCCTGGAGCGTCACGGTCTGGATCTGGATATCCTTGGAGGATGGCCCTTCTTCGGCCGTTCCCTTCCCCTGGGCCTCCTGCGTTCCCTTCTCTCCTTCCTGAGCCGAAGCGCGCCGCTCTTTGGAGGGTTCCTCTTTCGCCATGATTTGGGAGAGGTTAAGGGTTCCGTCAGACCCGATGATCACCCGGGCATAGAAATCCGTCAAAGCGATCCCGTTGATCTTCACACGCAAGGGTTGATAACTCACATCCAGGCCTTCAAAGGACAAGGATTGCCATTTCAGAAAGTCCTCCGCTTTCGCTTTGTCGATCGAGGCGAAATGGTTCAGAGCCGAGCTCCCTTTGTAGGCGATCTGCAACCCTTTCTCCTTTTCCCCCCTCACCGAGAGATCGCCTGTGGTGGAAAACCTACCGTCCGTGACCGTGATCCTCACCTTGTCCGTGAAATAGGGCTGAAAAGGTTTGATCTCGACGGCGCTCACGTTCATCTTGAGATCGGCCGTAAGGGGAGAGATGCCGATCGATCCAGAAAAGGAAACGCTTCCCCGTTCCTGGAACCTGAGGGCCATGGACAGTTCACCCTTCTCGCCTTCCACCGTGGAGAGATTTTTGGCCGAAAGACGAATGCCTTCCAAACCGAGGACAACAGGTTCAGCCCCGGCCTCGTCCTCTGCCTTCATCCGATAATCGTCCACAGAGATCTTTCCCACCCGGATGATCCACGGCTTCTCCATTTCCTTTGTCCCGCCCTCGACCGGTTTCACGGGCGGGTGACCCGGCGAACCCTCTCCCTTCGCCTCTTTTCTTTCAGCCTCCGGAAGGAGGGTCTGAAAATTGAGCTTGCCATCCTTCAGGCGCCGGGCAAGGATCGATCCCCGCTGCGTGATGAACTCTCCCACGGTGATCTCCTTCCGATTCAGGTCCAGGCTCGTATCTCGAAGGGCGAGGGCGGGAACATTCAAGAATTCTTCCTCTTCACCCCTCTTCTTAAGCCGAAGCTGTCTCAGAGAGAGGGAAAGGCCCGAAAGGGAGATCTCGTCCCCTTTCTCCTTCCTGGCGTATCGATACTTTGAGGTGAGATCAAGCTCCCCGCTTTCGAAATCGAAGCGAATTCGATCACGGTAGTACGGAGCATAGGGCTTGAAGGGAATCTGTTTGATCTCGAGAGAGCCCTCCAACCTCAAAGGATCGATCCCGACCGCCGCCTGGGTGGAAAGGGTGGCCGTCCGATCGAGCCAAACCGATAAAGCAAGCTTCCCCAAGGCGTTTTTTCCGGTGGAAAGATTTTCTCCCCTCACCTTGATCCTTTCGAGGAGAATGGCGGTGGGCTGGGAAGGCCCTTGATCATCGATTCTCACGGCGTATTGATCGACGGAAAGCCGCCGAAGGGTCACGAGCCACGGCCTTTCACCTTCTCTCCTTTGAGGGGATTTGGCCGATTCCTCTTGGCTGGACGAAGAGGTGAAGAGTTTTTGCAAATCGATCTCGCCGTTCTTGGCCCGGTTCACGAAAACCATGCCTTTTTCCGTAGAACATTCACCCAGGGTCAGTTTTCGCTCCGGCAAATGGATCTGCGTATCTTTGATGGAAAGAAGCGGAACTTTAAGAAAGTCGTCTTTTTCGCCCCGTTTTCTCAATCTCAAGGATCGCAACGATGCGGCCAAATCGGAAAGAAGGACCTCCGGTTCTTTCCCTCCCTTTGCATACTGATAGCGGGTGGAAAAATCGAGGCGACCGTCTTCAAGATCGAAGAGAATATGATCCCGGTAATAGGGAGCATACCTCTTTAGAGGAATCCCTTCCAGGTTGATCCGGCCCTGAGCACGAAGGGGTTCCATCGTCATATCGCCCTCCACCTTGACCGTCTCATTCGCTTCCGTTCTGAGAGAGAGCACATAGCCCGAGCTCTTCTCTTTCACGTTGCTGAAATGATCCACTCTCAAATCGACAGGGTGAAGAACGGTCTTGAAGGGCTTCATGAGAAGGTCCGTAAAGGTGATCTTGCCTCCTTGTAACTGGATTGAGTCGATCTCCAGGATGAGGGGAGCCGTGGGCTCTTTTCTGGAAGGAGCTTTCTCCTGCGAATCTTTCTTTTTCGAATCCGTCTCTTTCGGAAGAAGGGATTCAAGGTTGATTTGACCCGATGCCGTACGAATCACGTTCAACTCTACACCCTCCATCGAAAGCTTCGAAAGATGAATGATCTTTCGAAGAGGCTCAGTCGGAGCCAGGGAGAGATCCACCCGTGGAAGCCTCAAAACCGGACTGTCCTTCGGATCGTCCACCGCAAATTGCTTCAGAGCCATATCTCCCGTGACCGTCAGAGAAGGAACCCGGTTCTTCGACTGGACAAAGGAGATCTGCATTTTGGCGTCGAGCAATCCGGAGGGGATCTTCAGGTTGAGCTTCATCGGAGAATAGGCAAGATAGTAAGGGATGTTAAGGTCCCTGAAGTTGATATCGAAGATCGTCTCCACCGAGTCGGCAAAGGGCTTGGTCTTCCCCTGATAGGAATGGGGGGTATCATTGATCCGAGCGGAGAAGGTGGGTTGGACAAAAGTATCGATATAGTAGGGTACATTGGAGATAAAAGGCACACCGAGTTGAAGCTCTCGAACCTTGTGCTCGGTCTCCTTGGGGCCATCCCAGAAATCGATGCTTCCATTTTCGATACGAATATTGTTAATCGAAAAGAGAAAGGGTTTTGTCTTCTCCTTTCCCTTTCCGACGGGTTGAGGTTCTTTTTTGCCCTCGAGGAGATCGGAGAAATTGTAGGTCGTTTCCGTGTGGCGGACAATTCGAATATAGGGCTGTTTCACCCTCACCTCTTTCACCAGAAGGACCCCTTTCAGAACGGAGAGGCTCTGAAGGTTCAGGTAGAACTCGTCGAAAGAAACGAAGGGTTTCTGGTTTTCGCGATCTTTGATCAGGAGACCCCGGACGGTCACGGAGAGGGTGTAGGGGTTGAGGCTCATCTTCTGGATCGTCACCTCACGATGGAGGTGCTTTGTCAACTGCTGGGTCAGCACATATTTTAGAAGAGGCGGAAGCGCAAAAAATCCGATCAGGGTGAAGAGCAAGAAAAAAAGACCGATGCCCAGAACAATCTTCCTGCGGTGTCGCCATAGGACCGTTCGTCCCCTCTCGAAAAAATTCCTGAAACGGCCCATCGTTTCCTCCCCTTCTCTCGAAATCGGATTCTCCATGATTATACACAAAATTTCTGCTAAAATAAAACAGAAAATCCCGGCTTCGGGTTGACCGGCCTTTCTTCGGTGAAAGAGGAGGAAGATCGATGAGTCAAGAAAAAGGATGTCTGACGAACAAAGTGGCGTGGGTCACAGGATCATCCCGGGGGATGGGTCGTGTCATAGCCACTCATCTGGCGAGCCTGGGGGCGACCGTGGTCGTTCACGGCACGGCACCCGGTTCGACACGGGCTTTCAATGAGGCCCCGTCCCTCGATGCCGTCGCAGAAACCATTTCAAGAGAATACAAGGTGGAAGTCCTTCCTGTTCACGGCGATCTCTCAAACGTAGCGGTCGTACGAGGCCTCGTCCGAAAGATTCGGGGCGAGCTCGGACGGATCGATATCCTGGTCAATTGCGCAGGAGGGGATATCGGGGCGAAGGGAACCTCCGGACCTTTGGGCGGGAAACCCGAGAAGAACGATCCCCTTTTCATCTCCCTTGAAGATCTTCGTTCGGTGTTGGATCGAAACCTCATGACCTGTATCCTCGTTTGCCGCGAGGTCGTCCCGGAGATGATGGAACGAAAGAGCGGGAGGGTGGTCAATATCGGCAGCATCGCGGGCCTCAAGGGAAACGAAGGAGGAGCGATCTATGCCACAGCCAAGGCGGCGGTCCACGAGTATTCGCGCTGCCTTGCGGTCATGCTTCGGCCCTACAATGTCACGGTCAACGTCATCGCTCCGGGCGACATCGTCACCCCCCGATTTCTAGCCAGCAGGGTGATCGAAGAGGAAAGAATGGCCCAAGAGGGAACCCTCGAACGTTATGGAAGGCCTATCGAGGTAGCGCGGGCCGTGGGTTTTCTCGTTTCCGATGCGGGATCGTTCATCACAGGTCAGGTGATCCGTGTCGATGGAGGCAAACAGTGCTGGCCCGCATGAAGGGCGGCGTGCTTGTGCGGTTGATCAACGAGCTTTCGTGGTGCGGGAAAACTTTCGGGATCGAAGACAGCGCGGCAAGAAAGGCCTGAACCAAGGCGAGGGCCTTGATCTCTTTTTTGATGAGGGGTGTTCACGATGAAGGAAGGAACTCGGGCTCTCCATACCATCTTCAACCCCGATCGTATTGCGGTTGTGGGGGCTTCGGACAACCCAGGCAAACTCGGTTATCACGTCATGAAAAGTTTGACCCAGGGGAAGTATCCGGGGAGGATCTTTCCGATCAACCCGGGGAGAAAGGAAATCTTCGGTCTAAAGGCTTTCCCGAGTCTTGCTCAGGTTTCGGAAAAGATCGATTTGGCAATCGTCGTTCTCCCGGCCGAGATGGTCCCCCAGGCGATCCAAGAATGCGAGGCCCGGACGATCCCGGGAATGGTTCTCATCACCGCAGGCTTCAAAGAGATTGAAGATCGCCGAGGGAAAATGCTTCAGGAAGAGATTCAAACCCTGGCCGAAAGAGCGGGGATTCGGATCATCGGGCCCAATACCTTCGGCGTGGTAAACCTTCACTACCCCGTCAACGCCTCCTTCACTCCGGAGTTTTCCTCCATTGAAAAAGGAACGGTGAGCCTCGTCAGTCAAAGCGGCGGGATGTCTCACCTCCTGGGATTTCTCTTCATAGAGGAGCGCATCGGAGCGAGCAAGATCGTGGGCCTTGGAAATCGGTGCAACGTGGACTTCTCCGAGATGGTCGAATACCTGATGGACGACCCGACCACCCGGGTGATCGCCCTTTATCTCGAGGGCATCGATGAGCCGAGGCCCCTCATCGAGGCGGCCCGTCAAGGAAGGGGCAGAAAACCCATCCTTGCCTACAAGGCAGGCCGATCTATGACGAGCGATAAGGCCTCCCTTTTCCATACGGGTTCCCTCGCCGGCAAACACGAGATCTACGAAGGAGCATTCCGTCAGGCTGCGATTTTATCTGTTGGAAGCTCCGAGGAGCTCCTCGATTCGGCGAAAGCCCTTTCTCTCTGTCCCCTTCCGAAAGGGAATCGGGTGGCCGTTCTTTCGGGTCAGGCTGGTCCTGGAATGGTCTGCTGCGATGTGTGCGAGACTGGAGGGTTCACGATCCCTCCCTTCTCTCAAGAAATCCAGAAGAAAGTCGATCGCCTCTTGCCTCCCCTGGCTATCCGAACGAACCCTGTCGATATGGGACCGGCCTGGTACGACGCAGAGACGACAAAAGGAATCGTTGAGGCTGTCCTTCGAGATCCGGAAATCGATGCCCTGGTCATCTGTGTCATGTTTGCCTCGGCCAATCGCGCTGCGGCGGGGGTATTGTCCGAGTTCCTGCGAGAGAATCGAACTGAGAAGGCCATTGTGGCCTGTTTCTCTGCACCCCATGGGATCTGGGATCTGGAGATCAAGGCCCTTGAGCAGGGAGGTATCCCGAATTATCCCACCCCCGAAAGGGCGGCCCGAAGCCTGACGAACCTCCTCAGGTATCGCAAACTCATGGAGAAGGGAGATTAGGATGGAAATGAGTGAGAAGTTTTCTACAGCCCCACAGGGGCAGGGAAGGATGCTCTCTTACGAAGAGGGCAAGAAACTCCTTGAGCAGGCGGGCATCCTCGTAGCCCCTTTCGTCGTTGCAAGGGACGTCGCTTCAGCCACGGAGGCGGGGCGAACGATCGGTTTCCCGATCGTCATGAAAATTCTCTCCCCTGACATCGTCCACAAGAGCGACGTAGGAGGGGTCGTCACGGGGTTGAGAGACGAAGGAGAGGTTTCTCAAGCCTTTCATAGAATGATGGCCCAGGTGAGGGGAAAAAGGCCGGACGCAAGAATCGACGGCGTCATCATCGAGAAGATGATCGAAGGGGTGGAGGTGGCGGTGGGGGTGACAAGGGACCCTCAGTTTGGTCCCGTTTTGATGTTCGGGCTGGGTGGCATCTTCATCGAGGTCTTGAAAGATATTTCCTTCCGATTGATCCCCATCGACCCCCAGGACGCGGAGGAGATGATCGAAGAGGTGAAAGGGTACCCTCTGATCAAGGGCTATCGGGGAAGACAAGGGGATCTGAAAAGTCTAAGGGACCTCCTGCTCAAGGTGTCCAACTTCATCACCCATCACCCGGAGATCGCCGAGATGGATCTCAACCCGGTCATCACCTCTCCCTCGGGGAGCGTGGTCGCCGATATCCGGATCAGAATCAGCGGATAGAAGCCAGAGGCGGACAGAGCTACTCCGCCTCGAGGCCAAGCATTTTTCGCAGGGCGTTGACATCCAGAGAAGGCTCGCCGATCCGTCTCTTATGTTCCTCCACATTTTCCCATAACCTCAGTAACTCCTTCACCCGGTCTCTTCCCTCCGGAGTCTTCACCGCTTCTCTCGGGGTCATCCCACCGAGGGCGGGGATCTTTTCGTCGAGCAGGCTTCTCGCCCAGTCCTCGAGGAACTGTGCTTGAACGGAATAGTCCTCGGGGCCCTTCGGGCTCGGCCGTTCGGAAGGCCTTTTCTCCGTGGCGGCTCTTGCCTTCTCCAAAATGTCTTCGTACTTGTCCACGCGATGCTTGATGTAGCGGCCTATTGTCTCTTGAAGCCTGACCTTTCCTCGCTCCAGCCTCTCCTTCGAAAGGCACGAAAGTACGAGCTGCTGCCGGGTCAATTCGACTTTCCCGAGCGAAGACCATTTGAGCTCCCCGTGGCCCCTTAACATCTGACTCATTAAGACCACTGCCTTCTCTGTAAGCGGCAGGGTTTCCCACCCTTTGGAAGGCCCCCGCTTCAGCCAGTCGAAGCTCAGGCTCTGTTCGCTCTCCTCGACAAGGAGAAAGTCGAACTCTCTGAGAAGCCGTTCTCGTATGGGATCAAACTGGAGGACATCGTAGATGGCTTGGGAGGCGAGAATCGGGTGGTGCTCTTCGGTCACGAAGGTGGGCTCAGGCTTTTTTTGATCGACCGTGAGATGGTAGACCCGATGGCCATAGGCCTTCATGAAGGCTGGCCACGTCGCGAGCCCCTCCTCTTGTTTTGCCTTTGCCCATAGATCCTGGATCGACGAGATAACCTCATCCTTAACCTCTCTCGGAAGGGTCGTGGCTATTCCCGAAAGCTTGTTCACCGATCCCATGCGAATGAGTCTCGTAAAGAGGATATCCCACTTGACAATTTCTCTCGTTCCGCTCACCTCGAAGACATCGATCTCCTCCTCCGTAAAGAGATCCCTCAGGGTCATTCCCCTGTTGGGGGTCACCGAACGAACCTCATAAAGGCTGAGACAACTCTCCTTTCCCCATTGAAGAAGGAAACGATCCTTGTCAGAAATTCTATCTTCCTTCTGCCGGGAAAATTCCTCTACCATCGTGAGCCCGCTCCTGAGCGGGTAGTCGTAAATGAACCAATCGAGGAAAAGGTGGAACCGAATCCTTTCTTCCTCTTCCATCTCATGAGGTGGCCTGAACCGTTTCCGAAAGAAAAGGCGGTACGCCTTCTCCAGATCGCCACGATACTTGCTCTTCATCGAGAAGGAAGCGAGGCGACTCCGGAGGATTTGCTCCTCAGGCGTGGTAGAGGTCTCAGGCGCTTCTTCCGGTTCGTTCTTGAGCATACAGCACTTCTTGTACTTCTTTCCGCTTCCACACGGACAGGGTGCATTTCGGCTCACCTTCGGTTCAGAGGGCGGCCCGTGGAGCGTCTTCTCTCCCGAAGAGGGAGGCAAGATCACCAAAGGCTGCGGCGGGGTTTCCTCGATCCCAAGGGCCGACCTCATCTTTTCCAACCCTGTCACGATGGCCTCCTTCAGTTGGTCCTCGTCTTTGGTCCGGTAATAGTGACCTTGGCCCATTCGGTCGGCTGCCTTCCGAAAATACTCGTAGGCTTTGGAAAGGTGATTCTGATCGGCCTCATATTCTCCCAGGGAATAATAAGCCTCCACGGCCAAAGGATCGAGACGAAGGGCTTCTTCAAAGTGGGCCACCGCCTCTTCCCATCTTCCCATTTTCGCCAAGATGTTCCCATAACCCACCCGAAGGGCAGGATCCTGTGGGGCCTTTGCTACGTCCTTTTCGTATTGCTTCAAGGCCTCCTCAAAGGACATCCTTCTTCCGTCTGTCAGACCTGACTCTGCAAACTTCACCGGGCTCAGCACGGGATCCCATTTCCCCTCTTCGACCATTTGTACGGTGATAACGGCGAAGGCCGTTATGGCCATCATGGCTTCGGTAGGGACCTCGTACTGGTTCACGGCTTTGCAGTTCTTACAGACGATCTTATCCATGATCCGGAAGGCCTCTTTTCTTGTCGGGAGGATGTAGACGTCTCTCAATTCGTAGTGGTAAGATCTCTTGCACAGACGACACCGAAGCTCGACAGGGAGGCTCCTTTCTTGGGACAGATCTCCTTCTTCCTCAAAGAGCTGTATTCTTCTTTCCCTCTTTTTTCTATCCTCTTCGACCTCCCTCTCGATTTGAGGGAGGATGGGATCTTTGACTCCATAAAGGAGACACAGGACAAGAAGCGTCTTGCCATCCGCCACCTCCCCTTCCCGCCATTCCTTTCTCAGGGGATCGATGAACTTGCGCGAGGCAATGCCTTCGAGAGCCACAAGAAAGGGCTTCTTTGCTTCGATCCACAATCGATCCCAATGACGAATCAGAAGATCGTCTGCCCCCGCATACGGGAGGTCTGCCAAAACGAAGAGAACATTTTTCCACTCCTGCGCCGTCAACTTGTTCCCATTCGCCTCCAGATAAGAGATCAGAAAAGGGCCCATCCCTTTGAGGCTCTCTCCGCACTCTTTCAGGGCTTCCTTTGTCGCCTTCTCCTTAAAAAATCCGACGAGGTGGGGGATGGAACTCGGATCCTTGAGTTTCCCCAGAACTCTTAAGGCCCGTACCGTACCAAAGGATTCCGGATGATGTCGCAATTGGGCCAGCGATCGCTCGAAAACCGTTTCCGAAGAAAAGGTTTTAAGAGCTCTTTCGATCAGTCGATCATCCGTCTCGACCGTCATACGGTCTTCAAAAAGGGTCTTGAAGAGATCCTTCTCTTCGGCGTGAAAGGGAGGGACGAAGCAGCGACGATCAACCCATTGGGAAAGGATGACGAGGGCGGCCACAGCCATTGGCCTCAGAGATTCAGGAGGTCCGTCTTCAGCGTTTCCACAAAAGGCCTCCATGATGCGATAAGAGAAGGTGAGAGGGGAACTCCATGAAACCGCCCCTCCCCGACCCTCGACATCCGCTTTCCACCCCTTCATCTCTGCCCAGGCCCTCTCCATCACCTCCCGGTAGTTCTCTTTGCTGAAGGCCTTTCGGAGCCCTTTGGCGACGGAACCCAAACCCCTCTTTTCGAGGTGGGTGAGGGACTCGGCGACAACAGGAGGAAGCTTTTTCTTCAAGAAGCTCTTTGCCTGCCCCCCTTCCATCTCTTCCGAAAGATGCTCGGCTCCGCACGCCTGGGTGAAACCGGAAAGGATCGTCATGGCAAGGCTTTCATGTTTTTTACGACAGAAGCCGAGGAGAAACGACGGATCTTCACCCGCTCTCAGGAGTCCTTCTACAACCTCCTCCACCACGAAAGGTTCCTCAAGCCTTATCGCTTGGGTAAGGACCTCTCTGAGAATCGATCTTGTCTCCCCGGTGCCGAGTTCCGCAAGCCCCTCGATTGCGTTCATAATCTCCGCGGATTTGGCCTTTCCCGATCGGACCCTTTTGAGAAAAACCTTGACCCACCCATCTTCCTTCATCCTGCCAAGAAGGGACGCACACCTTCCCACAACCGGATCGTTTCGCGTTGTGTAGAGCTTCAAAAGATCCCCCTTGTACGAGGGATGAGGATACGCTTCCAGGTAGGATAGCGCCTCGGAAAGAACATCGCTATCCGGATCACGAAGGAGTCTATCTAATATCGAAACGCCCTGCTCACAGTAAAGGCTCCTCATCGTCATGCAGGCCCAACGTCTCACCTCGGGATGGGGATGTTCCGAAAGCCTCATCAGATCGTTCATGCTCCATAAGAAATGGGCGGACATGATCTCTCTCTCCTTGCTCCTCGTTTGAGGCTAATCGTAAGACAAATCGGGCCCCCAAGAAAGCCCTTTCTGACATCTTTCTCCCGGCCCCAATTCGGATCCTTTCGTCCTCGGAATCATCCTGCGTTGGAAACTCCCCGTCCCTCCCGAACAGGACAAGGAAGCAATAAATCCTGCTCGAAGGGCCCCAGGGAGGGCGCCAAAGAGGCCCTCTGGCGACAGCTTGAGGGAGCGAAATACCCACTTCGGCAAACTCTCCTAAACTTTTCACACTCTTGGTGAAGCCTCTGATGGCCGCAAAAATGTCAAGAAGACCCCCTTGACAAGCCGGGCGTCCTCTCCGGGGCTCCGCAATACAACTGGCGGGTAAAGACTCTCGTTATGGTGAGATTGAAAGCTTTGAGGAACTCCAGAAAACGAAAGGGGCGTTATCTTGAGAATTTCCGCCTTGTCGTCGAGACCGTGGGAAAATTCCTGACGGCATGATGGAGATTTCTCATGAGATCAAGAGAAGAAGTGAAACGTCCGGACCTGAAAACGGTCATCCGGACCACCCAGGAGGATACGGAGGCCCGCCGCCGGCTCCGATATCCGAAACTCGACTTCGAATCCTACCTCGAATTCCTCGAATTCTTGGGGGACGAAGACCCTTCGATTCTGGTCTGACGCCAGGAGGAAGCGGTATGTTTAGGCTGTAGCGAAAAGGACGATGCCCGGGGTTAAAAGGATTAAGCCCCTCCCCTTTTCTCACTTTTTCCTCATCCGGCGGCGAAACCCGTAGAGGCCCATAAACCCAAAGCCGATCAAGAGGGCGGTCGCCAGTTCGGGAATGGGTTTAGGAATCGCTAAAGTGTTCAATCCCCCACGGTCATCAAAAACAACTGAGCCGCCGGAATAAAGTCTCAGCTCTTCCGTCCCATCAAGAGAGAATGGAATCGTAGAGAGATCGTAAATTGCAGAACTGACGGCGATCCGCACCCAAGGATCCTCCTTGCTGAGGAGTACGTCATTTCCCTCCATCAAGAAATCCTTTCCCTTTGCGGATTGATCAGGAATGAATAGACTGTCGGGAGTAGTGCCGGAAGGCACCCCAAAAAGATCCCCTGTCATTCGCTCCCATTCCGGCTCGGGTGGCACGACAAGGATCGAAGCCCCTGACTGACCCCCAAAGGCAAGGGAAATGCCAGCTAAGATCAGTACCAGAAGAAGTCCCCTGTTCATTTCCTTACACATGACCCCCTTTTCAGCGTTGCGAAACCAACTTGATCAGTTCCTCTGCAAATATTATTCCATATCCCAAGGATGAAATCATCCTTTTGGATGGCACGAACGGACGGTCCATTCAAAATCCCAAAGATTTTCAGATAATTGAAACCGTTCCGATTTCTTTCGGATGATCTCAGAATCGTGGGGTACCGGAGGGTATTTTGGGAGCATCTCCGAGCCGTCAGGAGCAAGAATTGGAACCCCTCTTGGTCTATTCTCACCCTCTCAGCCCTCTATCTTATCCCGTCCGTTCCATAACGGAGCCCCGGAGAGGACGCCCCAGAGGGCTTGTCAAGGGGGTTTGTTGACACGGGAGCGATTATCGGAGACTCCACCACGAGTGAAGTCTGCCAGAGGTTACGGTCTCGGTACGGAACCTTCTTAGGGTGCCGCTATAGGCCCTTTCCGGCCCACTTGCGGAGGATTCATTGCAACATTAGGGTCATCTCTCCTTATAGGACCGGCCTTTGTCGCTCTTCGATCCCCTTCTTTTCGTCCACGGTCCAGAGGATCGCCATACCCACGACGAAAAAGACGAGAACCGAGAGAATGCCAGAGCGTACGCTTCCCGTCACGGCGATCAGAATGCCGTAGATGAGAGGGCCGAAAACGGAAGCGAACTTCCCTGAGACGGCAAAGAAGCCAAAGAACTCCGCGCTGTTCTGTTCGGGCGTAAAGAGCCCTTGCAAAGAGCGAGACGCAGCCTGACTCCCTCCCATGACGAGGGCGGCCAGAACGCCCAAAATCCAGTATTCCGTTTTCGCATCCCAGATCACTCCCAGGCAAAAAGCCCAGATAACGATCAAAGACCAAATTGCCAGTGCGAAGAGAATCGTCCGCTTATTCCCGATCCGATCCGCCAAATAACCAAAAAGGAGACTTCCCCAAAAGGCAAGCCCCTGGATCATCAGGAAGTAAAGAATGATCTCTCCCGTGGTCATCTTCAACACCTCGGCCCCAAAGATCGACGCCATGACGATAACGGTCTCGATCCCGTCGTTGTAGATGAGGAAGGCGACAAGAAACTTCGCCAGCTCTCTGAAACGCTTGATCCGACGAAGGGTCTCTCCAAGGCGTCGATACCCCTCGCGGAAAGAGCTGCGTCCCTTTTCGGTCTGCGGGACACCTCTTTCCTTCAAAAAAAGAAAAGTCGGGAGAGAAAAGAGAAACCACCAGAGCGCTACGGATAGGAAACAATCTTGGACGGAGAAGAACCCCGGAGGAAATCCGAGCCGCTCCGGATATTGAAGCATGATCAGGTTGATCGCGAGAAGGGCCCCTCCTCCGATATATCCCAGAGCCCACCCGAGGCCAGAGATCCGACCGATGTTACGTTCCGTCGAGATCTCCGGGAGAAAGGCATTGTAGTAGACATTTCCTCCAGCGAAGCCGATGTTGGCGATGCCGAAAAGAATCGCTCCTCGCCAGTAATGCCCTTCGCGGACGAAGTAAAGCAACCCCGTCGAGAGGAGAGCGACGTAACAAAAGACCATGAGAAAGCGTTTCTTCGATGCCGAGGCATCGGCCACGGCTCCCAGGAAAGGGGAGAGAATCGCCGAGATCGTCATGCTCAGTGAGATGACGAAGGTGAAAAAAGAGGCTCCGTGAAGCCGCAGTCCCAAAAGGGCAACCCCTCTTTCTCCTCCTGCTACCACCTGAGCAAAGTACTGATTGAAGATGACGGAGAGGATGGTGGTGGCAAAGGCCGAATTGGCAAAGTCGTACATGGCCCAGCCAAATATCTCCCTTTTGGAGGCAGGCATCCCTTTTTCTATCTTTCCGTGGCAGGTTTCTGGTTCAGGCAAGGGAGGTCCCCGCGGCCTGTCAGACCGTCCGAATCTCCTGGCGCATAAAAACGAGATAGCAAATCCCAAAGCAGACAAAGGTGATGGCTACGATGGAGACCAGATCGGGCCATACAATCTTCACGCTGTCGATCAGGGCCAGGGGGTTTTGAAATCGGGAGATGGAAAGCCTCTCCATCGGCCCCATCAGGATGATAGAGCTTGTTGTCTTCCTCATGGGATCGAGAATGATAGAGGTCGCCTCGCTGTAGAGGTTCATGGGCGAGAGGAGCGATAAGGTCCGCTGAACCTGCGCATGTTTGACCACCATCATCGGGTCGACCTGGGAGGTCTGACCCACAGGTGGGGTGACCGGAGCCACCGCATCAGCGATCACGCCCGCTCCTAAACTCACAAAGAACGAAAAGAAGATCCACAGGGCAAGGGACGCCAGAGCAGAGGTTGCCGTGCTTCGAAAAACAACCGAAAAGAGAATGGCAATACCGAGCCAGAACGAAATGTAGAGAAGGCTGATGATGAGATAGATGAAAAGCCTGCAAACCTCTTCGGACCCGGGAACGACTCCGATCAGCTTGAGGCCCAGGCCCGAGATGAGGAGGATAATCCCCACGAGCACGATGGCGATCGTTGTGACACCCGCAAGGAACTTGCCGTTGATCACCGAGTCCCGATAAATGGGCTGGGAAAGGAGCTTGCTCAAGGTCCTTGAGATCCGTTCCCGATTGATCGCATCAAAACCGAGGATGATGCCCATCAGAGGGCCGAAGAAGCCGATAAACTGGATGAAGGAGAAGAGCTTTCCCGTCGAGGTGAAGAGAAGAAGGAAAATGAGTGTGGGCTTGGCCAGCCCCTTCAACTCTTCCTGGATGGCCATCCCCACCATGGAGGTGATGATCACGCCCACCATGACGATGAGGGCCGAGAGCAAGAGAAAGCGCGTGCTGCTGAAATGGTCTTCCATCTCTTTGCGGAATATGACAGGTATCCCTCGCAAGGTTAGGCCTCCTTAAAGTATTTCATGTAGATCTCTTCCAGCGTGTAATGCTCTGCGTCCACACCGAGCTTCTTCTTCGCCAGCTCCTCGATAGGGCCTACCGCTACGAGGTGGCCCTTGATCATGATACCGACGCGATCGCAGATTCTCTGGACCTGATCGAGAAGGTGGGACGAGAGAAATATGGTCAGCTTCTTCTCCCTGCTCAGGGAGTGGATAAGATCAAGCATCCGATTCGTTCCATCCGGATCCAAACCGATCGTGGGTTCGTCAAGAAAGGCCACTTTCGGCTCTTTCACCAGGACCTCAGCAATCCCAAGGCGTTGCCGCATTCCCTTTGAGAAAGCGCCCACCCTTTTCTTGCGACTCTCTTCCAGAAGGCCAACCATCCGAAGCAATTCTTCGATCCTGGGAGCGGAGACCGAGTCGGGAATGCCGTTGAGTCGGGCGATATACTGGAGGTTCTGCCAGGCTGTCATGTCGTCGTAGAAACCCACATTTTCAGGAAGATAACCCACCTTCTCCTTGACCCGAAGGGGCTCTCTCGCAGGGTCCAGGCCGAAAACCCGGATCGTCCCGGAGGTGGGCTCCGTCAGGCCCAGGATCATGAGAAGGGTCGTCGTCTTTCCTGCACCGTTCGGCCCCAGGAACCCAAAGACCTCTCCCTCTTTGACCTGGAGGGTCAGATTGTCGACCGCGACCTGGGTATCGTACTTTTTGGTCAACCCTTGGGCTTCGATGATCGTCTGTGCTTCCACGTTATCGCCTCCCAAGCCAGATGAAGAGAGCGCTGAGCCCGGCAATGACAAAGACGATGATGATAATCCCGATCCACCCCCAGGCCGTCGAGGCCTTCACCGTCACCCGTAGCTCCACCGTCTTGCTGCTCCCCTTCTCTCCGTCCACCATCAGGCCGACGGAATAATCGCCCACGAGGGCCTGCTGAGCGGGCTTGATCGTCACCTCGATCTGCTTCATCGCGTTTGGTTCGAGAGACTCGATTTTTTCGGGTTTGAAGGTCACTTCCCAGTTTTCGGGTTTGAAAGAGGAAAACGTGATATTTCGGTTGATGGCCGAACCCGTATTCTTAACAAACAGAGAAGCAATGGCAGGTTTTCCAGCCATCGCTTCCAGTGAAAGGATCCCTGTCGGGGTTCCCGCGTCCAATTTATAGATCCCCGTCAGGACAACGGTCAACTTCACCTGGGCCTTCTTCTCTCCGGAGCTGATGATGACCGTGATGGGATATTCACCCGCTGTCGCTTCTTTGGGAGGGTTAACCTGGACAGCTACAGACTGGCTTTGCCCGCCTTTCACCCGAATGCTTGAAATCTGTTTTGTTTCGTAGGCAGGCTTGAAATTGATCTCCCACTTCTCGGGACCCAATGCCGCAAGGTTCAGCGTCCGGTCGGCTTCGCTCTTGTTCATCACGTCGAGGGAGAATTCAAAGGTAGCATCGGTCTGGCCCCTTAAGACCGGATAAGAGGTCGTGATCTGGATGTCGTCCGCGCTTTCCGCCCTTTCCTGAACGGTTACGGTGAGGGGCTGAACCGAGGTGAACTTTCCATCCGTTGTCTTGCCTTCGATTTGAAAATGGTAGGTGCCCGGTTTTACCGTTTTCTCCGGTTCCAGGCTGAGGGCAAGAGTCCTCGATTTTCCGTTCGAGACAAACATCCCGTTTACAAGATAACTTCCTCCTTTGAGGGAGGCTTTCCACCCCTTCGGGATGTTGGTGATCTTCACATCGATCGTCTCGTCGGTTCGCCCCTTGTTCTCCAGGGTCAAATCCATCCTCACCGATTCTCCCCGGGAGACCACCACGCCCGAATATTCGGGATAGACGGCGATACCGCGCTCGGGTCTGAGATCCTTTTTCTCCTTCTCGTCCTGGGCCCATGCGAAGGATGACACGAACACACAAATGAGAAACGCCACCGCCAAAACGGAAAACAGCCTTCCACGCCTACTTTTCTGCACCATAAGCTTCCCTCCCTGAAAACTCCGTCAGACTTTCTTCGACAATGCGGGCTTCGTGTGGATAAATTTTCGCCCGCAATATAACCATCCCCCGCTCCGTTGTCAAGGCGGATCGATCCTTAACAGGGATTTTTCTCTCCGATGGGGAGAGGCCAAGGACGTTAAAGGTTAGCGGTTGAAGGCTGGAGGCGAAAGGATCAAAGGGGGTCATGTTCCAGGTCACAGGGACCAAGTTCCAGGTTCCCGGTTTCAAGGGGCCAGGGCGTTCACATGACAATGTCGCTCATCTCGGAGGCTCGACGATCGGAAACATGACGCGGAAGGTCGTCTCCCCTTTTTCCGACTCCAGTTCCATCTTGCCTCCCATACGTTTGACGAGGCGTGTCGTGATGTGGAGGCCCCTTCCCCGGCTTTCGCCAAGGAGATAACGGGCCTTGTCTTCGGCCCGGATCTCGCCCGTATTGGTAATCTCCACCACAGCCCATGGGTCTTTCCGAAACGCACGAATCCGAAGCTCTCCCCCCTCTTCAGGAATGGCATTGGAGGCGTTATTGAGGAGATTGTCCAAGACCCTCTCGATATGAAGAGGAGAACATCGAATCCAGAGGGGCGATTCGAGTTCGCCTTCGACTTGTCGAAGGTTCTCGCGCTTGAGCTCACGGATCGCTTCTTCGTTGATGAGGAATCTTCTTCGGAGCTTTTCCGTAAGGTCGACCACCTCTTCTCGACCCTCTGCATGGAGCGTCAAAGCGAGTTCCTGAATGCGAGAGGTTTCCTTCAGAACGATATCAAGGGCTTGATCGATCTTATCCCTGTTCGAAAGGTAGTCTCCGTCTTTCAAATACTTTTTTACCCTTTTCACGAACCCCGAGGCGGCAATGGCAGGGTTCTTAAAATCGTGGAGGATATCGTCCATCCTCTCGAACCGTAGGGCCTTCATCAATTCTTTGCCGAAGAAGGTGAAAATCTCGATCTCTTCTTCACCAAAACGGCGATGGCTGGCCTGGGCATCAAAGGCGAGAAAATAGTTCACCTCCTTGTCCACCTTGAGGGGGACGTAAAGGACCGAATGAATCTGTTGGTTCGCCAGAAACCGTTTCAGATCCGAAGGCAGAAGCCGACTTTCTTGAGGGTGTTCGATGAGGATGTAAGTCGGATAGATCTTCTCGTGTTCAAAATCGCCGAAAGGACCGGGCTGGTTCACGATCGCATCGATATAGGGCTCCTTCACGGAAAAGACGTTTCCAATGCCATGTTGCCGTTCCGGATAGCCGGCTTCCAAGACGACACTTTGGCGATCCTCGCTCACGGAGAAGAGGGAACAACGTTCGATGCGCATGATGGGGATCAATTCGGGGATGATGAGATTGAAGACCTCTTTGAGCTTAACCCCTTCGCGCCTGCCCAGCTTCTGAAAGATCTGTTCTACGATCTTATTCTTGGTCACGTTGAGCAGGTGAAGGTCCATGATCCGCTTCCGGGCAATGACATAGCTTACCCTTCGCGAAAGCATCTCGGCGATCCGAACCTCCAAAGGCGTAAAAACCTTGTTCTTCTCCCTGAAGTAAATCTGGAGCACTCCCTCCGTATCGAGATCTTTCAGGGAAAATCGAGGTAACGACACCGGCACAGCGAGCATGGAGCCAAAGCCGAGTTTCTCGACCTCCTCCTTGTTTCGGTATTTCTCCTCCTCCATGATGTTGGGGACGAGGTAACTTTGCTGGCTTCGGACGACCTCTCCGGCGATCGTATCCTCAAAGGGAATCGATTCCTCGCGTCCTGCTCCATTGTAGGGATAGGATCCAAAAGAGACCATCTCCTTTTTTTGAGGATCGAAGATGCGGATCGTGGCAGCGCTCGCTTCGAGAAATTCCGTAACCGTTTTGGCCAACGCCTCCAGAATCTCCCGCTCCGGTAGGCTCGGATCGATGTCGAGGATCGCCTCCGTCTGGGTGATCAGTGTGTCGACATAGGGGTACAGAACGTCATCCCTCACGAGATGCCAAAGCTCGGTAGCCTGCTCCGGAGAGAGCGAGACCCCCTTTGCCCGAAGGCCCTCGAGCAATCCCCGAAGCGTCTTTTCATCCACCTTTTTGAGATCGGCCATCGGTTCAGCCTGATGTTGTAAAAATCCTTTCACAAAGGACCCCAGGAAGGGCGCCAAAGAGACCTTGTAACGGAACCTTATGGAAGCGAAATACCCGCTTCAACCAACTTCCCGGAACTTGACTCTTGCCGAAGCCTGGGACAACCGTCGTACAGATGTCATGAAGACCTACTTCGCATGGCCTCCAGAGCGTCCTCTCCGGGGCCACGAAACCGGTTCCGCCTCGACCCGAAAAACACGGAGTCGGACCCGCAAGCCTCGCCAGCATCAAGGGCCTGGCTTATGGGTTGGTTCGAACCGTTTGAGAAGGATCACGCTGTTTACCCCGCCAAAACCTGCCGAGACAGAAAGCCCCCAGCGCACTTCCTTGTCTCGAGCCTTGCCGGGCACATAATCGAGGTCGCACTCGGGATCAAAAACCTCGTAGTTGATCGTTGGATGAACTTTCCCTTTTTCGATGGCCAAAAGGACGGCCATAGCCTCCACGGCTCCTGCTGCGCCCATCATGTGGCCCGTGATCGATTTGGTGGAGCTGATCGGAATACGGTAAGCCTGCTCCCCAAACACCTCCCGAATGACCCGGGTCTCCACCCTGTCGTTGAGCACTGTGGACGTTCCGTGGGGGTTGATGTAGTCGATCTCCCGAATCGAGACGCGTCCCATCTCAAGGGCCTGCCGAATCGCGAACTGGAGGGCCTTGCCCTCGGGATCCGGTTCGGTCAGGTGATGGGCATCGGCGGTCAGGCCAAAGCCCATCACCTCGCCGTAGATAGGAGCTCCCCTTGCCAGGGCATGATCCATCGCTTCAAAGATGAGGACCCCTGCTCCTTCGCCCATCACAAACCCATCCCGCTCCCGGTCGAAAGGGCGACAGGCCTTGTGAGGCTCGTGATTTCGAGCGGACATCGCCCGAAGAACATCGAATCCCGCGAAAACATAAGGGGTGATACAGGCGTCTGCTCCCCCTGTAAGCATCAGGTCTTCGTGGCCCCTTTGGATCTGCAAGAAACTGTTGATCATGGCGTGGGTTGCCGATGCGCAAGCTGTCGAGACCGCATAGGAGGCCCCTCGGATGGTGAACCATTGGGAAACGTGAGACGTCATGGCGCTCATGTAGATATTGGGAAGGGCAAAAGGAGAGATCCCCTTGGGTCCCCGGGCCAGGAAGCGTTCATGGTAGTACTCCATCATCTCCATGGCCTCAACGCCCACACCCAGAATGACCCCCACTCGAAAAGGATCGATCCCCTCGATGCGATACAGTCCGCTTCGGTCCGGATCTTCCCCTTTCTCCTCCTCCCTTTTCACCACTTCAAGACCTGCGTCTTTCAGCGCGAGGTAGGCCGCCACAATGGCAAACTGGGACGTTTTCCCAAGATACTTCGAATGCTTCGTTCGCTCGAGATAGCGGTAGAAATCGAACCCCTCGATGGGAGCCGCAATCCGGCATCGATAGGATTCCATATCCCGACCCGGGAAGCTGATGGTCTTGTAGGCCGAACGGCCCTCAAGGAGGCTTTCCCAAAAAATCTCTTTGCCGATTCCGACCGGCGTAACCGGCCCAAGCCCCGTGATCAGAACGCGCCTCTGATTCTCGTTCACCACACCCTCTCCTTCAAACCTATTTTCCTTCATCCGCGAAGGCTTTGTCAAGGAAATCTCGAGCGAGAAAGGAGAGCAAGAGGGGATTGACCTTTTCAGGACTTTCCCACATGGGGATATGTCCGCTCTTCGGAATAACCCTTAGCACCGACCCGGGAATCATTTCGTGAAGGGCTTCCCCTACGGAGCAGGGGAGCACCTGATCCTCTTCTCCCCATATGAGAAGGGTTGGGCAGACGATCTCCCGAAGGCGATCCCGAAACTTCAAGCCCTCCTCAGCATGAGCCAACGTGGAGTAAAGGACCCACGTCGTACCCTTTATGCGCAAGAGGTCGTACTGGCGCCTTAAGATCGCCTCTCGAATCAGGGTTCGATCAGAAAGACATTCCCTCAAGACCTGCCGTAGGGAACGTCTGCTTCGGCTGGCGATGATCCACTGGGCGAGAAAAGGTACCCTATTCATTGCAATCAGGGTCCGGAAACTTTCGTTCCGCACAGCGCCAAGCACATCAGGAGGAACAGAATCGATGAGGATCAGTTTGTCGACCCGTTCGGGGAAAAGAACGGCCATGGCCCACGCGATTCCGCCTCCCATCGAATTCCCGATGAGGACGGCCTTCTCAAGTCCCAAACGATCCATGAAATCACGGACACAATCGACATACGCTTCAGGCGTATAGGGAATTCGAGGGCGATCTGAGAAACCATGGCCGACGAGATCCAGGGCAAGGACTCTGTGGTGTTGGGAAAGAACCTCGATCTGTTTCTCCCACACCCAGAGACCGGCCCCATAGCCGTGGATCAGGAGCAGAGGGCTTCCGGTTCCTGCTTCGCCGTAGAATAAAGTGTATCGCTTGAGCTTCGCGGTGCGAGGTGAAAGAGCGGGAGCCCATTCGATCTGTCGGGGCCGGATGAGATCGAGGCTTTGTTCCCTGAGAAAAGGCCCGAGCAAAACCGACGAAACCCACCGTAAGGAAATCATGGCATGTCTCGTTCGCTCCAGCGACAGGCCACGAGAGGACCTCGTCTCTGCCGCCTTTTTCAGACCCCCCATCATCTTTACCCGATAGTTGCATAACGAAGGTTCGGGGAGGACGCCCTAAAGGCCTTCTCAAGCAGCTTTGGTTGACACTTGAGCGGTTGTCGCAGACTCCACAAAGGGCGGAGTCCAGCAGGGGTAACAAAGCTTAGTACGGAACCTCCTTAAGGTGCAGCTCCAAACCGTCTCTGGTGCCCTCCCCGGGGCCCTTGAGCAGGATTTATTGCAACATTAGGGTTATTCTTTCTTCTTTTTGAACATCTCTCCGATCGCCTTGATCCCCTCCACAACCCCCTCTGCTCCTTTGATCGATCCCCCAACGAGCTGCTCTCCCACGCCTTTGATCGGAAGCCCGAGGGATTCTGCCAGAGAGAGACCGATCCGAGCAAGAAAACTCTCTTCCAGGTTGAACCGAGGGTCATCGAGGTCTCCTTTCACGCGGAAACGGGCTCTGAGCTCGTTTCCCTTGCTTTGAAGCAGTGAGAGAAGGAGTTTGGCTGGAAGATAGAAAACCATGCCTTCGCCCTTTCCGAGCTGAAGGTTGATCAATCGGATCTCCCCTGGAGCGTCGATCTTTCGGCGTTGAAGGGATAGTTTGAAATCAAGATCGACCGTTCCCGCAGCGATCTCAGCCGTGACCTTCTTCCGGTAGTAGGGTTCGAGCCCCTTCAACTCCACCCCCTCAATCTTCAGGGGAACCTCCATGTCGAGGGTCTTGAAATCGACCCAACCCTTCGCCGCAATTCGGCCGTCCTGGCTCCTGCCCTTCAATTTCCCCTGAAATTGTAGCTCCGAGGGCTTGGGGACCAAGGGATACCGAAGATCCCGAACATCGAAACGGATCTCACGAAGCTGAAGCCTCACTGGTTCGCCATCCGTCTTTCGATCCTCAAAGTCGATCGATCCATTTTCGATCCGAAACCGCGCGATCCCAACCTCAAGAAACCCGGGCTTTCTACCTTTTTCACCATAAGGCCCGTCCGGAAGTCTCGTCTCATCGTGGGATGGCCTCTTGCCTGGGAGGGGTTCCTTCCCCTTTTCTTGGTTCTTACTCGGAATCTGAACCTCCCTTTTTCCTCCGATCCCTTCGAGATCGATCCAGGGACCCATGAAACGTCCTTCACGAGAACGATAGATCCAAAAGAATGGGTTTCGAATCACGACGTCCCGGATCCATAGCCCTCCCTTCAGAAGGGAGAAAATATCAGGGTAGATCCTTACCTCCTCCGCCTGGAGAAGAACCTGCTTTGTCGAGGGGGCCTCGTAGCGGATGCCGAGGACGGAAAGGGAGGTGAAGCCTACCCTCATTCGGTCGATGGTTAAACCCGGACCTGTCACCTTCTGAAGCAAACTCTGGACGACCCTTACACCGTAGTAAGAAAGGGCAAAATAGCCTCCGATGAGAAGACAGAAGAAGATCCCTACCGCGAATAACCATTTTTTCACAGGCTCTCCTTTCCTCCCCCTCTTTACAGGAAAACCATTCCTTCCTGCGAGGTGAAGAGGTTCTTTTTTAGGGCCGAATGATGAGGGAAGGCTCCTGCTCCTCCTTCGCTTCACTTCCCGCAATCTTGCTCAAAATCGATCGGACCACGAGCTCGAAGAGAAACGGGTTCGGTTTGAAGAGATTGAAGGGTCGTTCCAGATCGATGGCCGCTGCAAGAGCCATGCGGGCCTCCTCTGCCTTCTCCAACTTCAGCAGGACATAGGCCATCTCCTCGAGGCGACGCTTGTAAAGGAGTCTCCTGACTTCGGGAAAAAGCTCTGCCAGTGCCTGCCGGTAAACCTCCTCTATTCGGGCTCTTCTCTGAACCTCGCTCAGGATGAGCCTCGATTCGCTCGCTTCCACGACAGCCTGGACGTAGGGCTCTATTTCTTCCCTCTCCAAGAGCCAACCACCGAAGAACTCCGTCCTCAAGAGGGATCCCGATCTCTCGAGCAGCCACTCTCCCTCCTCTCCGCGATCCGGTTCAAGGACGGTATAGACGAGAGGCTTTTCATAGTCCTTACGGATTTTTTCAACGTTTGCCCTCAGACTAAGATAATTCTGAGGCAGAGCACGGCCTTTTTGAAGGGTCAGTTGGTGAGCCTCTTCAAAAAGATGGAGGACATAGGCAGGTTCTGTTTCGACGAGGGATAAAGGCAACATTCCCTGAAAATCGCGAAGGATCGCTGTATATCCTTTTTTCGATGTCCATCCCCCCGAGAAGTCGATCCATCCCACAGTATCGCTCACAACCCCTGTCAGAACCGTATATCCCATGCCGAGTTGGGGCACTCCTAAGACTAAAGCGCGATTGCCGACACCATCGATCACCCCCGCCAATCCCCTCGGAGCCTCTTCTTCGATGGGCCGCAGAATTGGCCGTTTGGGCTCTGAAACCTCATCGGGAAGAACGATCCCTCTGCTCTTGATACGATACAAGGACCGTTTGATCCCCTTGCGGACCGTCTTATCCTCGAAGAGGGGCAACATTTTCTGAAGGGCCCCTCCGATCCTCGCGTCAGGGATATGCCCCAGTCCTTCAACAAGTCTTGCGTCGGTGACCGGGTCTTTCCCCAAATGGCTTCTGACAAATCCCAGAACCTCCTCCTCGGTCCAGCCTTCAGAAAGGCCTGCTTTCAACGTCTCCATCATCACCTGAATCGTCTCCATCTTCACCCCATGCTGATTGGCGGTCGAGCAGACAGATAGCTCTGCTGAAGGGTTAGAACCAGGTTCACGCCGAGATTCACCCAAAACGTATCTCGGCAAAGGGACTCCAGTGCCTTCCCATCCTCGTAATCTCCCCGTCCCAAACGGAACATGCTCCAAACCAGAAGGAAAAGAGGAATCCCGGAAAGAGGGAAAATCCACCAAGGCCCTCCACCGAAAATCAATAAGACTCTAACGAGAAAGAGGCCGACAAGAATCGACGAGCCCAAGTAGAGATCCGCAACCTTTTCCTTCCCGAATCGGACCACGAGGTTTCTCTTCCCAATCCTCCGATCGGCCTCCTCGTCGGGGAATTCGTTAATGAGGATGAGATTGAAAACCGAAAGGGCCACGGGCACCGAGAGGGGAAGAACCTCTCGGCTGAAAAACCCTGCCGTGAGATAGAACCCCGTAGCGATTGGAAGCCAGCCGTAGCAAAAAGCGACCAACACCTCTCCCAGGCCCCGATACGCCCATCGGAAAGGTCGGTTGGAATAAAAAAAGCCCGAAAGGATTCCAATCGCCCCCAAAGGAAGCGTCCACGGTCCTGTTTTATAATGATAATACAAAAAGAAGCCCGCAGAAACTGCCAAGATCAAACAACCGTAACCCAGGTAGAAAGAAACCTTTGGCGAGAGGTGGCCTTCTGGAAGGACTCTCGATCCTCCAGAAAAACGGTTGAATCGCTCGTTAAGGCGATCTCCTTCGAAATCGTTCCACTCACCAAGGTAATAAGTCATCTCCATGATGAGGATCACGACAAACGTGGAGAGGAGATAGAGTCCCCAAGGCCCTCGATATCCCCATCGCCAGGCAAGGGTGAACCCCAGGAAGAGAGGCAAGAGGCCCACCGACAAGAAGGGCACCCGGGACAAGCGCCACCAAGAAACGACATAACCCATTGGCCCCATCAACCGACGACTTCCATCCATCCAGCTAAGACCCGAAATGGGTAATCTCAACAAACCCTAATGCTACAAAAATCCCTTTAAAAAGGGCTCCGGGGAGGGCCGAACAGAGAGGGCTTGTTGCGGCACCCTAAGGAGGTTCCGTACCAAGTTACCTCTGCTGGACTTCACTCTTGGTGGAGTCTGCGATAACCGCTCACCGCTCAACCAAACCCCTTTGACAAGGCCTCTGAGGCGTCCTCCCGGGGGCACCGTTATGCAAAGGACGGGTCAAGCCTTCCAGCGGGGAGATCCTTCGTAAGTCGTACACTCACCCCAGGGTTCCTACTTCGATCCCGCGAACCTGCTTCCGAAAGGCTTCGCTTCGCAGGGTCAGTTCATCCCTGTTCTTTTCTGTGACACGATAAAGCATCGGCCTTTCAACCCACAGCCCCTGGGAGCGAAGCCGTTCCTCCATCATGGCAAATCGGCCTTTGTAGGTTTCGTTGACACAGGAAGGAAGATCGCCCCCCCTTTCCCACCCTTCAACCATGGCCAGAACCTCTTGCCTCCCTCCCTTCTGAAACGCCTCGGCCAGGAGCGAAAGAACCAGGGCGTGAGGGGACAAGCAGGCGATCTCTGCCGACCGAAGGGCATAACGGTTGCCGTTAAACGAAACCGTAACCCCTCCTTCCCTTCGGACGAGATCGAAGGCCTCCACATCGGTAATACTATCTCCCACATAGAGGACTTCGCAAACCTTGTTTCCCGTTCTTCCCAAACTCTGAATCAGGGCTCTTGCCTTCTCGGGACCGCCCACAGGGTTTACCGCGGTCCAAACGGCTCCGATTCCCATCGAGGGGATCTCTTTCCAGAAGATTTCGTCCAGCCTCTGAAGCGTTTCCCGACCCCGATCCGAAAGGTCCTGCCGGCCTTTGCCCCTTTCCGGCCAGTCCAAGATCTCCATCCGGAGGATCTCTTCCGTGAGGTCCATCATCCTCTGCCTATCTATTTCTTCCAGCGGATAACGATCAAGAGGAACCTCTGTGCAAGATACCCGATCCTTCGGAAATCCTATCGTCTCGCAAAGGGCCTCGATATAGGGAGCATAGCTCGTGCTGATGATGAAGCACTCCATCCTGGAGCGGATCTCCTCGAGGGCCTCCGAAGCTCCTGGGACGAGAAGGATATGGTCTCGGCTGAATTCCCGCATGCCTTCTTCCGTGGCGCCAAAGGCCTTCAGAAAAGGAAGGATCAGCTTCAACGTATCCCCGGCCTTGTATCCCGGCCTTCTCTCCACATCAGCGAGATAGTCATCATAGCGGCTAATGCGGGCAAAGAGTTCTCCTCCTCTTGGAATGTAGAACTCGGAAAGCTCCATCGCGTTATCGTTCTTCGAAATCGGCCCTTCACAATCCGTACAGAATTGGTACGCCACAAGACCCCACCCTTTCGGCCCCAAATAGGGTCAAAGCCAAATCAGAATTCCTCCCTCCGAAGCCACTTTTCCACCTCTTCGTTCAGACACAGGCCCCCTATCTCCTTCCCCTCCGAATTCAGAACCTTTCCCTGAGCCACCCTCACCCGGCCCTCCGATAGGGCCTGAATCGTAAGGACGATGAGTGGAAGCTCTCTTCGAACACCCTCCCGGCGGATGGCCTGGAAAAGGGGGGTTTGTTCGCCTTCTTCCCGAATCACCTCTTCCCACCGACGCCCCCTTGCCTTCATCTCGAGATCTTTCCAGAGGTCTTCAAGCCGGCCACGCCGAAGGGAAAACGTCACATAGGTAATGGGTGGTCCTTCGTCGAGGTCTGGGGTCACCCCATGGATCATCACGCCTCCATGAGAGGCCCGTCTTCGAATCCATTCCCAAATCACTTCCTGCCATGTCCCCTTCGGCCCTCCGGGCTCTGCTGGGTGAAGGTTGATCAAGGAAAACCCCCGACAGAAGGACCCGCTCACAATCAGCATATATCCCGCCAGAACGATCAGGTCCACTGGAAGATTTCGAATCCTCTGGGCGACCTCCTCATGATATCGAACCCTCCATGCCTCCCGATCCGTCTCACGGAGGGAGGGAAGAAAACCTTTCGAGGAGAGGCGAATCAAGGGAAGACCGAGCTTTTCCACAAGATCCATGAATCGGTCCGTTTCTGGGGATTCTCCTTTTACCCTGTTGCAAAAGACATAGACAATTTCAGCCCCGAGGAATCCGGAAGCGATGTGATCCGTCACAACCTGAAGGAGTTGCCGTGCAGCCTCGTCCCGGCCCGTCGAGAACCATCCCAACCTTAGAACCACGCACGTCCTCCCTTGCCCGAAACCTTTTCCAAAGCCTCCACCATAAAAAGGCCACCTCATCGAGATCGCGACTCACACAAGAGCGAGTCGGCAAGCCCCTCCAGTTGGAATTGATCGCCCTTCATCAGAGGTTGAAGAAGGTCTCTAAATCCCTTTTTGTCGGATACCTTTCTCGGCCGTATCCTGTTAAGCTGATTGCGGAAATGTGGGTTGCAAAACGGGCGCTTTCCTCGAGAGACCTTCTCATGAAAAGGCCTGCGAGGAATCCGGCATTGTAGACGTCGCCTGCTCCCGTGTTGTCGGCGACATCGACCTCTTCGCCGGAAACCTCAAACTCGTCACGGTTGGTGAAAATATGGGACCCCCGACGCCCCTTCTTGCAAACGACAACAGATGGCCCCTCTTCAAGAATTCTCTTGGCTCCTCTCGTCGGCGATTCCCCTGTCAAGAGTCGGACCTCCTCCTCCGTGAGGAATACGACATAACACCTCTGGATGAGAGGGCGCAAACGCTCCCACCCCTTGCGCACATAGACCTCCCCCGGATCCATCGAGACTCGTGTGGCCGAAGAAAGAGAGGGTAGAATCCTGATCTGGGCTTCCAAAGGCACTTCTCCCACAAAGGAAGTCAAATGGAGCCACGAGATCGAAAGAAGGCCTTCGAGATCGATTTCCTCCAGGGCCAGCGTATCGTTGGCCACGTTCTCGCGGACAAGGATAAAACGATCTCTCCGACGATCCATGACGATTAAACAGGCTCCGCTTCTTCCTCCTTTGCGGATCCAATGGGTTTGAACCGGCCTCATTCCTTCGATGAGCAAGTCACCTTCGGGATCGTCTCCCACCTTCCCAATGTAAGCAGTGGGAAAGCCCATCCGCGCCAGGGCGAACAGGGTGTTCGCCGCAGATCCTCCGCCATTGCGCCACCTCAGATGGCCGACGCAATGTAAACGCTCAAGGAGCCATTGAAACACCTCTTCCGACCCGCAAAGCTCCTTCCCGGGCTCGGGCCGGACCGGACCCGGCCCAAGGGATTTGAAGTCATCCACCTCAAAAATCAGATCGACGTTGAGGGCCCCCCATCCCACGACAAGACCCGAAGGTTTCTCTGGTACACGATCTCTCATGCCCTCGATCCTTTCCCTTCCTCCATGAAAAAAAATCAATCTCCCGAGGTAATTGCAAAACTCCTATTTCAGGCGAATTTCTGGAATCAGCAGTATCAGATAAGTTAAGAATCCAAATCCTGTAGTTTGTCGCTCGCACTGACGAAAAATCTGCCTTTTTTGGGCCCAA
>Ga0315298_1002306_pt1 | contig 32700 bp, 30 predicted proteins | sample WHS_1_MG_FD_203077 | JGI IMG/M metagenome (GOLD analysis project Ga0315298, IMG submission 203077) | Extremophilic microbial mat communities from Washburn Hot Springs, YNP, Wyoming, USA - WHS_1_MG | ecosystem: Environmental > Aquatic > Thermal springs > Hot (42-90C) | place: USA: Wyoming... | reverse complement strand
GGGGTACAGGAAAGTATCCCCTTGCTTGCGAGAAGCAGCTTGAGAATAGCGCACTTGTGACTTTTACAACCGTTCTCGCTTCAAGATGGCCAATTTATTTCACCCTGGCGGACTGTCATTGCTGCCAGATGGTCTGGCCTAATCCACAGAAATGGGGAAGAGCTCACTTTATTTCCTTTTTTTATCTGTCCACTTTTCGTGGCTCATTATAGTTCGGTGCCGTGCGAAATTCTGCATGAAATAATGGGAGGAGAATTCTTTAGGGTTCTCAATTTTGAATTTCCTTGCTTAGAACTTTTATAAAAGCTTCAATAATTAGATATTTTCATTTGTTCCTGTCTGTTTAGTATTTTCAATTATCTTTTCGGCAGTTTCGTAGTCAGTTATTAGCCCATTAATGAGCCTTCCTCTCAATGCTCCAAGAATCCCATTTACTTTATCTTGTCCGAAGCTTGCTGCAATAACTGTGGGCCCGCTTTGAAGTTTTTTTATTGGTAAGCCAATTATTCTGCGATTGATGTCTATATCTAAAATTTGACCTTGAATGTTGTAAAACTGCGCACAAATATCTCCGACTGCACCAGCTTTTCGGATTTCATTGAGTTCTTTTTCTGTAAGATAACCAGCTTTTACAAGGCTGTTTTTTTTATATTCCAATGAGCCAATACCCACAAATGCGATGTCAGCTTCTATAGCACGATTGAGCGTCTGATATATCACTTTATCTTTCATTAATGCCTTGGCAACATGTTCGCTTTCTACAACCAAAGGCGCATGCAATGGATAAAGATGAGCTCCAAGTCGTTCTGCTAGATTACGTGCAATAATTGGCCCATCATTCGGGTTATGTTCTTGACCAGTAGCTCCAATAAGCTGTATTATCTCTAGATTTGGATTTGCTTGTGCTTCAATTTGTTTAATCATCTCATAAAGCGTAGAACCCCAAGAAACGGCTATTTTCCTCATTGAGGGCAATCTCTCAACAAAAAATTTGGCTGCTCCACGAGCAACTAATGATTTTATTTCATTTTCATCATCACTATCAATAATATGCACCCTACAAACCTGCAACCCGAATCTCGAAATCATCTCTTGTTCCAAGCGACTAGAACGCACTGGGTAGGAAATATCTATATGTACAATACCCAGTTTTTCTGCCTCTTTTAATTGCCGTGAGATGATTGGTCGCGCAATCCCGAGCATTGTCGCAACTTCTTGCTGAGTTTTTCCTTGTACATAGTAAAGATAGGCTACCTGGGCAATTTTTGCAATTTTTTCTTCAGTGTTATCCAACATACCACCTCCCTCAAAATTAAATCTATAGCCTTTCTATGCGAAACAGAAGAGCTAGCCACCTCCATTATAGCAATAGCTTTATGAAAACTTATTATAGTTACAAATGTAATAAATGTAAATACACTATTTTCATTATTTCTCTTGACAAATTTTCTTTTTAGCAGTTACAATATAAAAAACTTGGAGGCATATATATGTTTGAAAATATTTCTTGGGGAAAATACAATCGTCTCTCATCAATTGTCGCTGCAGATGGACATGCGTTGATGCTCGCAATTGATCATGGATATTTCATGGGCCCCACAACAGGAATGGAAAAGCCTAGTGAAGCTATTGCACCCTTAGTTCCATTCATAGATTCTCTTATGTTAAGCCCTGGTATCCTTACCACCTGTGTGCCGAATGATTTTCAGAAAGGAATTGTTCTCAGGGCTTCTGGTGGAAATTCCGTACTCGATCCTGATATAGATAATGAAGAATTGATTCTTGATGCTGATGAAGCTATCAAGTTGAATGCATCTGCAGTGGCAGTGTCGGTTTTTATTGGGTCGGAACATGGACATCAGACCATTATCAATCTTTCTAAGATGATCAATGAAGCTTCAAAATTCAATTTGCCCGTTTTGGGCGTTACAGGCGTGGGAAAAGCTCTCAAAGACAAAAAAGAAAAACGTTATCTCGCGCATGCCTCTCGTATTTGTGCAGAATTAGGTGCAGATATTGTAAAGACATATTATTGCGAAGGTTTTGAGGAGGTGGTAGCCAAGTGCCCTGTTCCGATAATAGTTGCGGGTGGGCCAAAACTGGATACAGATAGAGATGTATTAGAACTCTGCTACAATGCCATTCAGTGCGGTGCAATTGGCGTAGATATGGGGCGGAATATATGGCAAGGCGATTATCCTGCCGCAATAATCCAAGGGGTTCGAAGCATAATTCATGAACATTACTCAGTCGAACAAGCATTGCAGCTGGTTGAGAGTCTCAAAAATGAATCGACCCGCAGAAAAGAATTGTTCCAAGCGTCTCGAGAAGAATTAGAAGCAAGTCGATTACATTAATTCATAAGAGTGGAGAGTTTTTAAATGTCTTTGGATCTAGGCAAACAAACCAATACAAAAGGACAGTTGGCCTCGCTTTTTTCAATTTGGAAGTTTTTTGGCGGTATACCAGTTTTGAAAGGTGTAGATATTGATATCGTGGCTGGCGAAGTTCATGCTCTTCTTGGAGGCAATGGTTCTGGAAAATCGACTTTAATGAAAATATTATCCGGCGCCTACCAAAAAGATAGTGGGAATATAATTGTTAATGGACAATCTGTTAACTTTCCGGATCCTCAGACAGCTCATTCCTATGGCATTTATCTAGTACCTCAAGAACCTAAGATTTTTCCTAACATGACAGTGTTTGATAATATTATTTGCGGGATGAAAGTAAAAGAAAGTGCATTTTCTGAACGAGTCGAGGCATATGCAAGGGATCTGGGCTTTGAGGGCTCGATTATGGATAATGCATACAGCCTTTCAATTGCAAATCAACAATTACTTGAAATAATTCGAGGCTTGGTCAGGGATGTACGTATTTTGATATTAGACGAACCAACCTCAACCCTTGCATTTAAAGAAGTTTCTGCCTTGTTCGAGAGAATCAAAATTCTAACTAAGCGTGGAATTGGTGTGTTTTTTATCTCCCATCGAATAAATGAAATTTTCGAAATTTCTGACCGTATCAGTGTATTGCGCGATGGAAACATTGTATTTACTAAAGATACTCGCAATTGTACAGCTCAGGAAGCAATTAAAGCGATGCTACCTGCTCTGGATGATGACGAATCAACTGAAATCAGTTCTGCCAAGCTCGAAGCAAAAGCAAAGGTTACTGCTGATAAATCAGAAGCAATATTAAGGATTGAGCATTTATCAGGATACGGCTTTTCTGATGTGTCGTTTAGTGTTTATGAGGGAGAGGTTCTTGGTTTAGCGGGCGTGGTTGGCGCTGGACGTACTGAGCTGGCTCATGCTGTTATTGGGCTTGATCCTTTTTCGAGAGGAAAGGTTGTATTCAAAGGAGTTGAGCTTAAAAATCGCTCTCCTCTAAAATGCCTTGAAGTAGGCTTAGGCTATGTCCCTGAAGATAGGTATCTGCACGGCATTTTTCTAGATCTTCCGAATAAGTATACAATTACAGCAGCAGTTTTATCTCAAATATCAAAACCGCTTATATCAAAAAAGAAAGAAGAAAATCTCGCTAGGGAATTTATTAAAAATTTAAATATTAAGGCTAATTCTGCGGATCAAATTTCGCGCACATTATCAGGCGGTAACCAACAAAAGGTTGTACTCGCAAAAATCCTAAGTGCTAATCCTTCTTTGGTTATCTTGGATGAACCAACTCGTGGTGTCGATGCAAAGGCTCGCCTAGATATTTATAAGTTAATTCGAGAACTTCAGAAAAAAGGTACAAGCATTATTTTAATCTCTTCAGATCTGCAGGAGATTATTCAAGAAAGCAGTAGGATTTTGGTTATGCATGCCGGTCGAATAGCAGCGGAATTCAAATCAAGCAATTTTGATTTGGAGAAGATTACTTCAGCAGCTTTTGGTCTTGGGGTGTCGATATGAAATTTTGGTCAAACCTGCTTAAAAAAAGGGAAGTCGTCGTTCTCCTATTATTAGTTTTAATGATAATCGGTATATCTTTAATTAATCCAGATTTTGGCAAAATAGACAATTTGCATGGAATAATCGCGAATGCTCTTATTTTGATTCTGTTATCATTAGGCGAATCTTTTGTGATTATCACTAAAGGAATTGATGTTTCTGTTGGTGCTGCAATGGGATTTGCAGCTGTTTGTCTGGGCTTATCTGCAAATAGTGGAGCTTCTGTGCCATTGGCATCTTTTGTCGCAATATCTGCAGGAATTTTCTCTGGCGTTTTAAATGGAGTAGGTGTAGCAGTATTTAATGTTCCGCCAATTATAATGACATTAGGTTCTATGGGGGTTTTGAGGGGTCTTATGCCAGTTTTAACTGGGGGGTCATGGGTCGATTCTGTTCCACAATCAGTAAAAAACATTGCTAATGTGAAAATACTTTCGATAGATGCGATAATTTGGGCAACATTAATTATTGTATTGCTAACTTTTATTATTCTAAAAATGTCAAAAAAAGCGCGTTATGTTTATCCGGTTGGAGATAATGAAGAGGGGGCATTTCTTCTTGGGCTCCCTATAAAAAGGACTAAATTTCTTGCATATGTTGTTTCAGGTTGTTTTGCCGGTCTGGCTGCAATCCTTTTTGTCTCTCAATTGAGTTTCATCCCAATGCAAGCAGGTTCTGGGCAGGAAATGCGTGCGATAGCTGCAAGCGTGCTTGGGGGTGTGAGTTTGGCTGGAGGAGTCGGTTCTCCTTTTGGCCCTTTGGTCGGCGGCCTTTTCCTTACATCAATTGATTCAATGCTTATATTTTTGAAAATTCCCGCATTTTGGAATGATGCTGTTGCAGGCATGATTTTGCTTGTTGTCGTATTATTTGATTTCACTATTCGAAAAATGGTCGAAAAAGAAAATAAAAAGCAACGTATGTTGGGAAAAAGCACAAGTTATCATGGCAGCACCCCACAAACAAGAAAAGTAATGGAGGAGTTATAAATGAAATTGAAAATTTCATTTTTTAAGCAGTGGGACGCTATACTTTTGATTTTACTTGCTGCTGAAATTCTTTGTTTTGGATTGATAAATGAAAGCTTTCTAAATATAAAAAATCTTTTATATTCTACAAATGATTTTATGCACATAATGCTGGTGTCATTGCCTCTCACACTTGTAATAATTACTGGTGGTATTGATGTCTCAATTGGCTCAATTATGGGGTTGGCATCTATAATATTTGGAGTTTTGTGGAAATTTCTTGTATTTCCTTTATGGCTTTCTTTCGTGGTATCTCTTGGCGTTGGGTTATTGGCTGGATTTATAAATGGGCTTTTAGTTGCATATACAGATATAAACTCTTTGGTACTTACGCTGGGGACTATGTTTTTATTCCAAGGGTTGGCTACAGGTCTAGCTGGATCAATTGGCGCTTCGGGATACAACGGCATCGGTGGATTTCCTGAAAGTTTTACAAATATCGCATATGGAGCATGTGGGGCAGTTCCATATGCATTCATATTTGTCATTTTGCTTGGTTTTCTTATTTTCTTATTGCTGAATAGAACACCTTTGGGACGCTCCCTTTATCTTATTGGTGTCAACAAGAATGCAGCAATTTTTTCAGGCATTAAAGTAAAAAGGGTGATTATTTCTAGTTTTATATTTACCGGACTTGGTTCAGCTTTGGCTGGTATTTTCCTTACTGCGTATTTTACTTCATCTCGATCAGATCTAGGTAAAGATGTTCTTATGCCTGCTTTAACTTCAGTTGTATTTGGGGGTACAAGCATAACCGGTGGTGCAGGGGCTGTCAGTGGGACTTTCATTGCAGCGCTATTTTTGGGGTATTTGAAGCAAGGGCTCATGGCAATAGGTGTGACAAGCGATGTATCACAGGTAACTGTAGGAATAATACTTATAGCGACCGTGATTATAAAGGGAATTGCCACACAATCCTTGCTGAATAGAATGAATCGTCTCGCCTTTAAAAAGGCTACAGTTTTGGTTAACGAGCATCATGGGAATTGATTAGGTTTTATAACCGCGTTGCGGTAAGAAATATTTTTAGGAGGTGTGTAATGAAAAGAGCGTTCTGGTTCCTGTGTGTGGCAAGCTTATTGTTTGCTATTAGCTTTTCTGCTTTTGCAGATGGCCCTGTTGCTATCAAGAAAAATATAAAGATAGCATTCGTTCCTAAAATTACTGGAAATGGTTTCTTTGAATCTGGCGGAAAAGGCGCAATGGAAATGGGAAAACAACTTGGTATCACGGTGAAATACGATGGCCCAGCTGAAGCCAATGTTTCAAAACAAATCGAGTATATCAATAATTTTGTGAACCAGGGATATAATGCTATTGTTGTATCTTCTTTGTCGCCAGAAGGGCTTAACCAAGCATTGAAGCGAGCAATGGACAGAGGTGTCAAGGTATTGACATGGGACTCCGATGTGAATCCTCAATATCGTTCGTATTATATTGATCAAGGGACTCCTGATCAGCTTGGATCAATGCTAGTAGACATGGCATCTTCGCAAATGCCGGATGCTAAAACAGCAGCTAAAAAGGTGGCATTTTTCTATTCAAGCCCTGAAGTCACTGACCAGAATCAGTGGGTAAATGTAGCAAAAGCTAAAATAGCCAAGGATTTTCCAAATTGGACTATCGTAACTACTCAGTTTGGCTATCAAGATCCACAGAAATCCCTTCAGACTGCAACATCAGTTTTCTCAAGCTATAAAGATCTTGATGCAATTATATGCCCAGATTCAACTGCTCTTCCCGCAGCAGCTCAGGCAGCTGAAAATTTGAAAATCGGCGGAAAAGTGATCATCGTCGGCTTCTCCACTCCAAATGCTATGAAGCAGTATGTAAAAAGTGGTACTGTTAAGAAATTTGGGCTTTGGGACGTTGTTGTACAAGGAAAGCTTTCTATTTATATGGCAGCGCAACTTGCATCAGGTGCAAAATTCAAAATAGGTGACAAATTTGAAGTACCAGGTGTCGGCATGGTAGAAATCAGCCCAAATTCAGTGCAAGGTTATACCTATGAAGCGCCGAATAATGGCATTGTTCTTCTTCCTGAGCGCACTGTGTTTACCATTGAGAACATAGATAATTACAACTTCTGAGTATTCTCATCAACTAATAATCCATGGTCTGCCTGATAAGGGCAGGCCATGGCAATATTGCGGGCGGTGTATATTTTAGGCTTTTATACAGAAGGTGGCTTTAAATGGCAACTTTTTTGGCTCTTGATGCAGGTACAGGAAGCTGCAGAGCTGTACTTTTTAATGGAAAAGGTGAGCAGCTTGCTATTGCAGCGAGAGAATGGATTCATAAAAGCATACCTAATATCCCTGGTTCTATGGAATTTGACTTAGAAAATAATTGGAGATTATTGTCCAGTTGTATTCGAGAAGTTATTTTAAAAACAAATATTAGCAGTTTAGACGCAATCTCTACGACAAGCATGAGAGAAGGTATTGTTCTCTATGATAAAGAAGGCAATGAACTATGGGCTTGTGCAAATGTCGATTCCCGCTCATCAGAAGAAGTACGCTATCTCAGGCAAAAAGGACTTGAAAAGGAATTCTATTTTATAAGCGGCCAGACCTTTGCTTTAGGAGCGGCTCCTCGTTTACTATGGCTCAAAAATAATCAGCCTGACATATTTGAAAAGGCATATTATGTTGTAATGCTTTCAGACTGGATCGCAATACGCCTTGGCGCAAAAATTGCAGTTGATCCATCTAACGCAGGCACGAGCGGATTATTTGATTTGCAAAAAAGAAATTGGTCTACTGAGTTATTGCAGAAAGCTGGATTGAATTTATCTATTGCAAATACCCCTGTTTTTAATTCTGGTGAGGTTATTGGCTATGTAAGTCAAAAGGTTGCTAAAGAATTATCTATTGCAAGCGGTATTCCAATAGTAATGGGAGGGGGTGATGCTCAACTAGGTGCAATAGGCGTTGGTGCAGTATATCCAAAAAATATTGCAATATTTGGAGGAACCTTCTGGCAACAAGAGTTCAATTTCAGTAAGCCTCCAGAAGATTCAAAAAACAGAATCCGCATCAATTTCCATGCGGTTCCAGGCCTTTGGCAAGCAGAGACAATAGTATTTTTCGCAGGATTAGCGGCTCGTTGGATGAGAGATGCATTTTTCCCAGATATTAAAGAAAAGGCATTAGCTACTGGACAGGATCCTTATACATTGCTCGAAGAACTGGCTAAAGATGTCCCAATTGGTTCGAATGCGGTTATACCTATTTTTTCTAACGCAATGGATTATTCTCATTGGATCCATGCTTCTCCTTCTTTTGTCAATCTTATGATTGATCCGGAAAAATGCAATAGGATAACACTTTTTCGTTCAATTTTGGAAAATACTGCAATTGTTGTTCGAGCAAATATTGAGCAAATTGTTGAAATAGATGATGGGAAATGGCCTTCAAATGCGATTATGGCTGGTGGTGCAGCAAAGGGTATACTATGGCCAAAAATTGTTGCTGATGCATTAGGGATCCCGATTACAATTCCGGTGGTAAAAGAATCAACAGCCTTAGGTGCTGCGATTTGTGCTGGAGTAGGAGTAGGATATTACCGCTCTTTTCAACAAGCAATAGAAAAAACAGTTTCATTCGAAAGAACAGTTGAACCAGATTTAGCCAATACAGAAAAATATCAAAATATTATGGAGCGTTGGAAAATCGTATATGAAGCTCAACTTGAGTTAGCGAAGAAAGGGTTGACGGAGCCAATGTGGCGTGCCCCTGGTGAATAAAATTAATCATTATAAGGAGTTATTTAAATGCCAGAAAAAATCAGCATAATTAATGAATCAAGCATCCCATTCAGATTCGAAAATATTTCTGGTCCAAAATATATAGTTCGCGGGCCAAATGTAGATTTTGGACTGGTTCGAATTCCTCCAGGAGAAGATTTCAAGACACATTATCATAATCAAGTTGAAGAGATTTTTTATACTCTGGAAGGGACATGCGAAATTCATATTGATAAAGAAATGTATCTTCTAAAGCCAGGCGATCTAGTGCAGGTGCCACCCCTAAGAGAACATTATCTTAGAAATACAGGCGATGCAGCATGGCTTGGAATTTTTGTTAAATCCCCGTATGATCCAAAAGATAAAATAGATGTTGATTGGTTGCCTGAAAATTAGACTAAATTTTGCTGGGGGAAAACAAGTCTGTAGAATTGGGGAGTTTTGTGAAATGGATTTTTATATAAAATTTCTTTTGATTTCATCATAGTAAATGGTTTTAAGTTTTCTAGATTTATTGAATCCGCGCCCAATTATAGGGCTTTTCTAGGTAGCGAAAAGAGAAACGGGAAAACGCGCCGGGCATGTAAGAGTCTCGCATAAACCAGGCGGTGAGCCCAAGGGATGGCTTTGCGAAAGTACATGGATTGTGCGTGGAACTCTATAGGCTATTGACAAACACAGTCAGTTTACGAATATATAAAAACAGAGTAAGCACATCGAGAGCAATACTATGGACAACGACAAAAATTCAATTGATCAAATGGGATCAGCTGGCAATTCGTTTTCTTCGAATCCTGTTGAAATCGTTCCGGTATCTCGAGTTCGGAAAATAATTGCAGAAAGACTTTCCCAGTCAAAATTTTCTGCGCCCCATTATTATGTCAAAATCTCTGTAAGCACGGAAAAGTTGATCGACGCGCGCAATGCCACTTCTTTGAATAATGGCAAAAAGATTTCATATAATGCATTTATCATCAAAGCGATTGCAGAGGCGATTCAACTGTATCCGATCATTAATGCATCATGGAGAGGAGATGCGATTCATATTTTTAAACGTATCGATGTTGGGCTCGCAGTTGCGCAGCCTGATGGTCTTATCACTCCGGTGGTAAGGGATTGCGGGAATAAAACGATTGTTCAAATTGAAGAAGAGCTTCAGGTACTCATCGAAAAAGCACGGAATCGTAAATTATTACCCCAAGAATATTCTAATGCTACGTTTACCGTGAGTAATTTAGGATCGGTTGGAATAGAAGAATTCACCGCAATTATCAATCCTCCTGGTTCAGCGATTCTTGCGGTTGGAGCAATGAAAAAAGAAGTATTTGTAAACGACATGAATCAGGTATCAATAGAAACAAGAATGAAGCTGACGCTTTCTTGCGATCATCGCGTCATCGATGGAATCGTCGCTGCACAATTTCTAGTTCATCTCAAGGAGCTCATTGAAAATCCAACCCGTCTTTTTTGAAAAAATTTATGGAAGAATTTCTAATTTTATGTATTCAATTAAAATTTATAACTTTGAAGATTCAAGGCGCTTTTGTTCTTCAACTATGATCTTTACGGCATATGCTGCAGCTTCTCCGACAACGGAAGGACATTTAGTCGTATGTGCTCCAGCTTCTTCAAATTCTTTTTTTTCTTCTTCATCCCAGATATAATAGCTGCGTCCGAAAATTGCTGTTTGTACACCCTTACAATCGATAGAGCCATATTTTGTAAGAAAGTATTCTCGCATCAATCCAGTGAGCTGGCGAACTCTATTGATATCTTCTTTGCCTGCTGCAAAATTGTCTCGTGAACGGCCAAATAGCACACCGAACATCATCACTGAAGCCAAGTAGGCGCCACATGAGCCATCCCCATATTTCGCGATTCCTGCTTCGAGCGCACATGCCGATTTAAAGACTTCGTCATCATGTCTTCCCAACGCATCTTGAATTGCTGCAAATGTACATTGACCGCAGCCATGATATACCGATTCATAGTACATCCCCCGATTCAGAGCAATGCTTTCCAATTCTTTCTCATTTTTCATAGCATTTGCCTCGCAGTCATTTTCGGCTCGACAAAAAGTATAGACAGAGCTGGTGGCGAGTGTCCAGTACAGCTTGAATAATGCTCAAAATTTCCATAATATGAATGAGCTAATAAAATCTATTCTAAATTTGAGGAAAATAGAGAAGCATTTTGTAAAGAGGGAGTACTATATGCAATGGTGGAAAGATTTGTTTGGGGTCGATAAGCCTATTGTTGCAATGGTTCATCTGCATGCGCTGCCTGGAGATCCGGATTATGATGCTGAAAAAGGACTCGAATGGGTTATCGAAAAGGCCCGTGCGGATCTCAAGGCATTGCAGCAAGGTGGGGTTGATGCTCTTATGTTTTCCAATGAATATAGTCTTCCTTATCTTACCAAGGTTGAACAAATTACAGTGGCAACAATGGCTAGGATAATTGGCGAGCTCAAAAATGAAATAGAAAAGCCATATGGAGTAAACGTGCTTTGGGATCCTTCTGCTTCAATCGATTTGGCAGTTGCAACTGGTGCACAATTTGTGCGGGAAATATTCACTGGTGTCTATGCAAGCGATTTTGGGCTTTGGAACACCAATTGTGGCGAAGTCGCACGGCACCGAATAGCAATACATGGTAAATCGGTACGGCTTTTTTTTAATATTGTTCCAGAAGCAGCAGTGTATCTGGGCAATAGAGATGTGGCTTCCATCGCAAGATCAACTGTGTTCAACGCAAAGCCTGATGCTCTCTGCGTATCAGGTATTACCGCTGGTGCGGAAGTAGGCCTCAGTGTACTGACTCAAGTGAAACAAGCGGTACCAGATACCTTTGTATTTGCCAACACGGGAGTAAAAGTCGAAAATGTGGAACAGCAGCTTGCGGTTGCTGATGGGGCAATAGTTGCGACGACATTCAAGAAAGATGGTTATATCTGGAATGATGTCGACGAAGCTCGTGTCCGTGCTTTTATGCAGAAAGTACGTAGCCTTCGCTAATCGAGCGCGACCAATTTTGCTTCATTCGTTCTTCATTCGATTAGCTTGCCATTTTGCATGATGACTTTTCCATCGATGCGCAATTCTCCTCCTGAACGAAGATCCTTGATGATATCCCAATGAAGTGAAGAATAATTTTTGCCACCACATTCTTTATAGGATCTTCCCAAGGCGATGTGCACCGTACCATATATTTTTTCATCAATGAGGATGTCATTGCAAAAGAAATTAATCCCCTTGTTCGTGCCAATGCCAAATTCGCCAATAAATCTAGCTCCTGCATCCGTATTGAGAATATTCTGCAGGAAATCATTATTGGTATCGGCATGAGCGGCTACTACTTTGCCTTTTGAAAACGTCAGAGAAATATTTTCCATGAGGAGACCTGCAAATACTCCAGGATTTTCGAAAGAGATATGTCCCTCTACTGAATCTTCAACCGGAGAGGTATAAATTTCTCCTCCCGGCATATTAATATGGCCGGCCTCGGCAACGAATTTTCGATCTTCTATGGAAAAACTCAATTCAGTATTCTTGGCATATACTACTACATTTTTCCCATGGCTGAAACGTTCAGCCAATACCGCCAATTTTCTTTCTTCGGCTCGCCAATCGATAAAGCAAGCTGTAAAAAATGTATCAAATACAGCATCCGTGCTTAAACCAGCTGTCTGGGCGAGTGTTGGTGAAGGGATGCGCACAAGTACCCATCGAGTTTTAGAGGTCCTAAGCGCAGATATTATTCCTTCTGATTTTTTGTGGGCAGCTACGCGGGCAGTATCGATGCCAGAAAGCTCATAGAGATTCGTTGCCCCTCTTAGATCAAAACATACATCGGCCCATTCCATACCTTTGTAGAAAAGTTCGGGTATCCAAGCGGCTTGTTCCTCGCTGCCTTCTATAAGTCTATCTCTCTCGAATAATACTGAAGTAAAAAGAACTTGAGGGAATGCTCCTCGAGAAATTGAGTGACGATATATCTCACGGGCCAACTGAAAAGTAGCTGGTTCGCGCATGATTATAAGAACCTTATTACCTTTTGAAACGTTTACCGAGTAATCGACAAGAATTTTACTAAGTTCAACCCATCGCGGATCTCGATCATAGTTCATTTTTTGCTCCTCTTGGTTCGGCCTTTAGATTATGTGTTCATTCCCAGATTAGTAAGTTCGTGCAGAATGTCGGCGTTCTTTTCATATAATCTTTTATAAAGTGTAAAATATTTATTATACAGCAAATGATTGGAAGAATTTGGCTCTATGATAAGGCTTTGGTTGAGCCATTCTTTTATGCTAAAACGATCTTTGATGAGCCCGGTTCCTATTCCTGCAAGGAAAGCATCGCCATAAGATGCCCCAATGGTATCACGAACAATTTGCGGTTCTCCGATCACATCGCTCACAATGTGCATCCATAAACTATTTTTGGTTCCTCCGCCAACAGCAAATAAAGTTTGAATATCAGCGCCGCTCGAACGCAGTGCCTCTAGATTATGTCGAATTCCATACGCAACTCCTTCTAAGAGGGCTCGATATATGTGTTCACTCTTATGCCGCAGCGTCAAACCTGCAATGACGCCTCGTGCTTTTGGATCGTTCAATGGTGTGCGTTCACCACTAAAATATGGCAATGCTATAAGCCCTTCTGAGCCTGGAGGTACAGCACTTGCTTGAAATGCAAGAGTTTCGAAGTTTGGAGCAACAGAAAAAGCGGTTTGCTCTGTTTTGGTGGGTGTTGCAAAATTCCTCTTGAACCACTCCGTGATCGAGCCTGCGGTTGCCATTCCTGCAGCAAGTGCATATGTACCATGGTAAATAAAAGGTGCCGGCCAAAATACACCACCAGAGGCTAGATGGTTAGTCAATGAAATAATAAACATCGAACTTCCATACATGAGCATTGTATCGCCAGTAGACGAAAGTCCAGCGCTTATCGCTTCGGATGCAGCATCGGCGGTCCCGACAATTACGGGGGTCCCAGAGGCAAGCCCGGTTTCCCGCGCAGCCTGATCAGTAACCGTGCCTGCGACTTCTGTTGTCCAAAGAATTTCCGGCAGTTGTGAAATCTCACAGATATATCTTGCTGCATGCAAAGACCACTGCTTGTTTTTCAAATCATAAAGTGGTCCAAAAAACGCTGCGGTGTAGTGGTCTATTACATACCTGCCGGTAAGTTTGAAAACTAGGTAAGAAGTAGAGGTAAGAAATTTTTGTGATTTTAGCCACACTTCTGGTTCGTTGTTGTGTATCCATAGGATCTTTGGCCCAGCAGACTGACTCGACAGATCAGCGCCTGAATTTTCCAGAATCCATGCTTTACCGAGTGCGCTTTCAAGAATCTCTATCTCATGAGTCGAACGGGTATCAATACCGTATAATATTGCCTCACGCAGAGGATGGCCATTTTTATCGACAGGAAGGACACAAGGGGCAATTGCACTCGCGCCTACAGCTTTTATGTCTTTCTTTGGCACAGCAGCGTTTGCAATGAGCTCTTTGGAAATATCACAGAAATCTTTCCACCATAGTGTCTCAGCATTGTGTTCTGCCCATCCATGTTTTGGAATCGATAAATCATGCTGCCTTTCGGCTTTTGCATAGATTTTGCCACGAGTATCGACGAGAATACCTTTCGATGAATATGTGCCTATATCAATACCTATTAAGTAATTCATGATTTCATATCTTTTTCTGTAAATGGCATTGTTATTATTGTAGGATAATATAACAAATGTGTCAAAGACCGCGATTGCTTTCATGATAATGTATGTACATACGACGCCGCTCTTAAAAATAGCTTTTCAAAGTTAAGTTCCGTGCTATAATAAAAAATATAATAATGGGAAGGAAATTGAACATGGGACATTATGTTATCGGAATCGATGGTGGAACTGAAAGTTTTAGGGCTGCTGTATTTGACGAAAAAGGTCATGCGCTCGGTTTTGGGGTGAGCCCAAATACTACTTCATTTCTTCATCCTGGGTGGGCGGAACAGAGTCTCAAAAGTTGGGAATTTGCTCTGGTTGATTCGATTAAAAAGGCTTTATCGGCGAGCGGTGTTCGCGCTGAGGAAATCGAGGGGATCGGTATCGATGGAACCAGCTGCACAGTAGTCTTTCTAGATAAGGAAGGGAAACCCTTACGTGATGCAATAATGTGGATGGATATAAGGGCTACCGCCGAAGCAACTGAGATAGGCGCAACAGGCGATGCAGCACTCGATTATGTGGGACATGGGAATGTCTCTCCTGAGTGGTTTCCGTGCAAAGTACTATGGATTAAACGTAATGAACCGGAGATATATTCCCGGGCAAACACGATTTTCGAACATACGGATTGGATTGCTTATTTTCTTACTGGAGAACGCACAGTAAATATCAATACAATTTCTATTAGATGGTTCTATAATTCCCACCGCGGAGGTTTTCCATATAGCCTTTATTCTTCAATCGGCCTTGAATCAGTATTCGATAAAATTCCAAAACGCATTGTAAAAATAGGAGAAGTAGTAGGGGGGCTTCGTGCAGAACTTGCCGAAGCGACAGGGCTAAGGGCAGGGATACCTGTGGCAGGAGGAGGTGCCGATGCCTATATTGGGGTCATAGGCGTCAATGCATTGACGCCTGGAAAGCTTGCTTTGATTACAGGTTCGTCCCAACTGCAGATAGGGATTTCTGAGCGCGAAATTCATGCATCAGGAATTTTTGGTAGTTTCCCCGATTCCATACTAGATGGGCTAGATGTCATTGAAGCTGGGCAAATTTCGACAGGGAGTGTACTGCGTTGGTTTACCAGCAATTTTTTAAATGCCGAGATTACTTCGACAGCAAAACAGCGGGGCATGTCGGAATTTGATTTACTCAATGAGCGTGCAGAGAACATTCCTCCAGGATCAGAGGGCCTAGTCGTACTGGAACATTGGCAAGGGAACCGTACCCCATGGACGGATCCACACAGCAGAGGAGTCATCAGAGGATTAACGCTCATCCATGGCCCAGCACATATTTATAGAGCTATAATGGAAGGTATCGCATATGGGACCCAGGTAATCATTGGTCGTATGGAAGAAGTCGGCGTGCCTGTGGATGAGATAATTGCATGCGGTGGCGCGACGCAAAGCAGTCTTTGGATGCAAATAATAGCAGATGTCACGAATAAAAAAGTTGTTATTCCTGTTGAGCAACAAGCAGTCTCATTGGGCAGTGCAATTGCAGCATCAGTAGCAGCAGGAATGTATCCTTCTCTTCAGAATGCTGCGCAGGCAATGGTGAAAGTCAGTAAGGCATATCTACCCAATGAAGACCGCAACAGGATCTATAAAGAATATGTTGACCAATATGTGGCGACCTATCTGCATCTCCGCGACGATTCACACAAGCTCGTAAAATTGGCTGGTGGTTAAGCATTATGCCCTAAGGGCTGGCTGCATTCGTCCATGGCATCGACAATCGTTGCCAATTCAGTACCTACTGCGACTGTTTCACCTTCGCGTATTTTAATCTGGCAGAGATAGCCCGTATCGACCGATTCGACTTCCATGGTTGTTTTGTCTGTTTCAACTTCATACAGTGGAGTATGTTTTTCAACCTTTTCTCCAGGTTGTTTGAGCCATCTGATAAGCGTGGCTTCTTCCATTGTTTCAGTTAATTGAGGCAATATGACAGCTTTTACCATTTTCTACCTTCCTTGTACCAAAGCAAGAGAGTTTTGGACGATTTCCTCAACGGTGGGTATGGAAAATTTCTCTAGATGACTTGCAGGAACAGGCACATCTTTTGCTGCAACACGAACCACTGAGGATACAAGATCCGAGAAGCATAGTTCTGAAATTCGAGCGCTCAGCTCAGCAGAAAAACCGGCTGTTTTATGAGCTTCGGTCACAACCACTGCACGCTTTGTTTTTTTAACCGATTGGGCGATTGTAGTCATATCGAGAGGATTGAGAGTACGTATATCTATAACTTCGGCAAAAATGCCATGTTCAGCTGCAAGTTTCTCAGCAGCTTCAAGACAGACTGCTGTCATGCGGGAATAGGTGATTATGGTGAGATCGCTTCCTTCACGAGGTATTGCTGCTTTTCCTAGAGGTATCAGATATTCGCCTTCGGGGACTTCTCCCTTCACGGAATAGAGCGCTTTGTGTTCGATGAATACCACAGGATCGTCGCTGCGGATGGCAGTTTTGAGTAAGCCTTTTGCATCAGCAGGATTCGACGGCATCACTATGCGAAGGCCTGGGATATGGGCGAGCATTGCTTCCAGACTCTGTGAGTGCTGTGCTCCCGCCGATCTGCCGGTCCCCCCCTGAGTTCGAAGTACCATGGGAATGGTCAGCTGTCCTCCGGTCATATACCGCAGCTTAGCCATCTGGTTTGCAATCTGATCCATGGCAAGCCCTATGAAATCAACATACATAAGCTCAACAACCGGTCGAAGACCAGTTATTGCAGCACCGACTCCTAAGCCTACAATGGAAGCTTCGCTTATAGGAGTATCGACAAGTCTCATTGATCCAAATTTATCAATGAGGCCTTTGGTGACAGCATAGGCACCACCATACCGTCCTACTTCTTCTCCTATTACGAAAACTCGTTCATCTCTTTCCATTTCTTCATAGAGTGCTGTACGCAACGCATCACGAAAAGCCATTATTGCCATTGTTTTATGCCTCACTTGAATATACATCAGTATAAAGCTCTTCTGGCGCGGGCAGGCTGCAAGAAGCTGCATAATCTATAGCTTTTGCGATTTCCTCACGGACAGATTCTTCGAGCTTTTCAAATTCTCCATTTAAAAGGATTGATTCTTGTTCGAGTTGTTTTCTATAAAGTAAAATTGGATCGCGCTTTTGCCAGAGCTCTTCTTCTTCTTTTGATCTATAGGGGCTTGGATCTTTTCTCCCATGCCCATAAAATCGATAGCAGTTCGCAAGAATAAATCCGGGGCCGTTACCACCGCGAACATATTCGAAAAGGCTTTTGGCCGCTTTATATGTTTCTTCGACATTCATTGCGTCTATTTCGACACCTTTTACTCCAAAAGTCTCCGCTCTTTCTGTAAACCGAAGAGATGCCGACGCTCGATCGATTCTTGTTCCCATACCGTATTGATTATTTATTACAGCAAATACGACAGGTAGCTTCCATAGCGCTGCCATATTCATAGATTCGTAGAGAACGCCCTGGTTGAGCGCACCATCGCCGAAAAATGCAACACTAATAGAGTTTTGCTTTAAATATTTTATGGAGAATCCCCCACCGAGAGAAATAGGAATATTCGCTCCAACAATTGCATTTGCTCCCATGTGCCCAAGATGTATGTCGGCAATATGCATCGAGCCACCTTTGCCCTTGCAGTACCCCTCGGTTCGTCCGAATACTTCTGCATACATGCGCTTTACGTCAGCACCCCTCGCGATAAAAATACCATGGCCGCGGTGATGCGTCGTGAAAAAATCTCCTTGCTGCATCGCAAATCCTAAGCCAACAGCAGCTGCTTCTTCTCCGACTGAGAGATGGAACATGGAACCAGCTGTCATGCCTCGCAGGTACGCTTCGGCGACACCGTTTTCGAATTCTCGTATGCGCATCATTGTGATGAGCATTTTCTTTTTAAATCCGGCATCATACATATCTGATGTCTTTGCTCCGTCTTTCTCTTGCAATTGCATATCTGCTCCTCAGCCTATTTGAATCATCACATAAGAAGATTCTGAACACTTGATCGAATTCTCAGGCTTCCGCTTACCTGGATTTTTACAGGAGGTACTGATTTCCCATAGGTAATTCGGCTCACCAATCTATCGATTGCAAGCGCTCCGATTTCGCGTTTAGATACCTGCATAGTTGTAAGCGGTGGATCTGTAAATGAAGCTAGCGGCAAATCGTCAAAACCTACCACGGATATATCTTTGGGAACGGAAATGCCAAATTCTCGAATTGCTTTTAGGCATCCACAGGCGATAATATCGTTCGTACATACAAGCGCAGTAGGAAGTTTGGCTCGATGTTTCAAGTAAGTCGTCATGTCATTGTAAGCCCCATTGAAGGTAGAGTCGACTGTATAAATATGGGGTTCTTTGATGGTGATCCCAAGCGCTTTTATTGCAGATTGAAACCCATTTTCGCGCAGTTCGAAATTATGGGTGCGCACACCACTCCGTACAAAACCGATTTCTTTGTGTCCGTTTTCTACAAGGTGAGAACAAATTTTATAGACCGCGTCGGTATTATTCATATCTATGAAATCATAATCAAGAAAATCATACAATGTATCGATGAATACTACATCCAAGTCTATATTCCCAATTTTTTGAATATCTTCATAACCAAGCTCGGTACCTAGAATAATCGCTCCGGCAAGGTTTGTATTTTTTAAGCTCTGAATTATTTCCTCTATAGGAGCTTGAATGAAAGAGCTGATTTCGAGATTATAATTATTGAGCTTTGCTCCCTGGGTCAGACCCTCGATGTAGTCTGCGATGAACACATCGTGATCTCTGTTCACTGTATGTCCATGGGTTGCTATTTTTAGAAACCGAATGGTACCTTTTGATACATTGAGAGCAGAATGTCTTTTATTTTCGTTGTATTCGAGCTCTTTTGCAATTTTTAGAATGCGCTCCCGCGTTTCAGTACCGATGCCGGGCTTATTATTCAAAGCTAATGAAACTGCAGCCATGGAAACATTAGCTCGACGAGCGATTTCCTTTAAGCTTACCACCATTCTTGTCGACCTTTGATTTGTAAGATTAAATTAGAAATTGCTAATTGTCAATAAAAAGTTTAGTAGATTTGCTAAAATAGCTAAGTTTGAATTCGCGATATTTTGAAAAACTCTTTTATTTAAATGAAAATATCGAATTAATTTAAATTAAAGAAACTTATCAAAAGTAGTTTGAAATGATATTGAAAAAGTGACAAACTTTATAATCCATTCCTAAAAGTATTTCATATATTTCTGAAACGATTTAGAAAAGATTACATAAGAAGGCATATTTCACTTGACATATGATGGAGCTATGATAAAATCACTAAAACCAAATTTGAGAGCTTTTAGTAATAAGCTCAAAGGAGTTAAATGCGCAGTGTGACGGGCTCTCAATATGCCTACAATTTCATAAAACTATGTGATTGCTATGAGTAAAAGGAAAAGCGAGATAATTGTCTCATTTTTAGTCGTTGCATGCGTTGTGCTTTTAGCGCTCAACTCATCACGCTATTACGCCCGTTTCGATTTGACTGAAAATAAAGCATTTACTATTTCCCCTGTTACACGCGACTTGCTTCGTTCTCTGCCGCGAAGGGTCAATATCAGCTATTTTATAAGTAATGAATTGCGACAGGTATCTCCAGTCCCAGGCCAAATTATAGATATGCTTCAGGAATATGCAGCCTCTTCGAATGGAAAGATAAAGGTAACCCTCGTAGATCCTGCGGCCGGCCAGGCACCGGAAGCGGCAAGACGATATGGGATATTCCCTCAGCAAATGAAAGTTATAAAGCAGAACGAACAAAGAGTGGTAGAGGTATATTCCGGCCTCATATTCGAATATCTCGATCGTACGGTTGTCATACCTTTTGTTTACAATCCGCAAACGCTTGAATATAGCATGACGCTTACCATACGCAGAATCATTCGCAATTCACCTACGATAGTTGGTATTCTCGTCGGTGATTCCCAAAAAACACTCGAAAATGACTATAGTATGATAAAAGCTCAGCTTTCGCTCAGTTTTGAAGTTCGTAATATTGTACCAGGAACGGAGATTCCTCATGATACATCTGTGCTCGTAGTGCTAGGAGGAAATGCTCTCCCAGAAGAAGACGTACGCGTGATTAACGATTTCATAATGAGCGGTGGGCATGCAGTTTTTGCAGTCAAGGCATTGAATGTCGATACTAAAGAGAAGCTCGATGCAGTACCTGTAGAGAGTTCCCCTCTTCTCGATATGCTCTCGGGCTATGGGATCGATATTGGGAGAGCAATGGTGCTAGACACTTCGGCGCGCCATTATCGGCTTCCTCAAAATAATTTTGGACAGATTCAATGGATTGATTTAGGGAAATATCCGGAATGGGTGTCTGTTCTTCCTGAAAATGTATCATTAGAAAATCCAATCACGCGCCGATTTGCAGGACTCGATCTTTTATGGCCAAGCCCCCTTCATTTCAACGTACAAACTGGTGTTGAAGCGCAGATACTTGCTAAAACAACGAAAAATGCATGGCTTATCAAGCCGCCTTTTAATACAAATCCTTACGTTGTTTCAGCGATGACCGGGGCATCCGATCCTACAAAAGGGCAGTATGCGTTGGCCTATGCGCTTTCTGGGCATTTTAAAAATCATTTTCTCAAATTTGATTCGCATGCCCAAGCGAATAACGAATCTATCAGCGACCTCCCCGTCGAAAGTAAGGAATCCAAAATGGTTATTATTGGCGACGATGATTTTGCCTCTGATCTTATGGCATTTTCTGATAGCAGTTATAATGCGCTCTTTTTGGAAAATGCAGTTGAATGGCTATCTGCAGATGCAGATCTCTTAATGATAAAAATGCGCAATTATTATGATCAGAGGTTATCTCGCATACAAGATCAGAAAGTATATAATCGCCAGATTCTTGTTGCCGAAGTAGTGAATCTTGTGCTTGTTCCAATTGGAGTAGCAGCGTTTGGTATTATTTGGGGATATCGAAGGCGGGAAAAGACTATGAACCGACGAAAGCAAAAGAAGAAATCGAACACGGATGTATATTTGCAGGAACCATGAGAGTGAGGTATTGATTTGAGTGTAGCATATAAGACAAAAATCAGTGCTTTATTGGTGATATTGATTTTTCTCATAGGACTCTATGTGTATGGCATATTTAATAATACAATGATATCTAATAAAATAACGCAGGCGCCTCTTCTCTCGTCATTTGTTCCTTCGCATGTTAAAGAAATAGAACTTTCCACCACTCAGGGCTCATTGATAGTCCTTCAAAAAGGCGATTCGGGGTGGGTGGTTTTGAGCGGCAAAAATCGTTTTCCAGCTTCTTCGCTGAAGGTAGAAGCGTTTCTCAACATGATCGCTGATCTCAAAAGAGGGAAATTGATAAGTTCAGAAAAGGCTGATGCGGTTCGTTTTGATCTTGATGTGTACCATGCAAAGAAAATAACCATGCGAGATGCCAAAGGGACACGCCAGTGGTCGATTTTAATTGGTAAACCAGGTCAAAGTGGTTCTGAAGAATATGTGCAGCTTTCGAATGATGCTGGAATTTTTCTTGCGCAAAGTTCGATGAATTTTTATGTGGCACAGGAAGCTGCATATTGGTATGATTTAGAGGTTTTTCCCGAAGATGTAACAGGGAATGCTATAAAAGAAATTTCTGTTTCAGGAATCATTCCTTTAGATGGCGAAGGAAAGACTGTAAAAAAGGAAAATTATTTAATAATGAAATCTGAGACGGGGGGAGTTTCGCGTTGGGCAGTTCCGGGTAAAAATATCATATTGGATCAAGCTAGCGTTCAGCTTCTATGCAATCGGCTGGCAGTATTGCAGGGTATTGATTTAGCAGAAAAAAGCCACAATTTGAGCAGCGATTTTACTCTATCAGTCACGACGGAGAGCGGGGCACATTATTCGATTTTTGGGAAAGCTATAGAAGGCGGTGTCCAATACTCAATCGATCGGGTAAATTCTCTCTATGTTTTTATTGTGAATACGAATGCTTTGATAAGGGCAGTTATGCCCTTGGAAAATCTTATTGTGCGGCAGAAATAAATACTGCTATCGTTGGTTAAGGAGGTATCAAATGGAAAAGATAGGTGTTGTCGGTACAGGGATTATGGGAAGCGGGATTGCAAAAACGTTTCTTTCAAAAGGCTATTCGGTGCATGTCTATAATCGTTCTCAAGAAAAACCCAAAATTCTTGGAGAAATTGGTGCCATTATTGAATCGACCCCTAAAAATGTTGCAGATGCATGCGATGTTGTTTTTATTCTTGTTTGGAATAAGACTGCACTCGACGCGATTACACTTGGACCCGAGGGGCTTGTTGCGGGTGCTCACAAGGGCGAAATTTTCGTCGATATGAGTACGCAACTCCCAGAGACCGCAGAGTGGGAAGCTTCTCTCTATCATTCAAAAGGAGCAGATTTTTTGGATGCTCCTGTTCATGGCAGCAAAGATGAAGCCAATTCGGGCGGCTTGTGGATGATGGTTGGTGGGGCGCGTGATGTGTATGAGCGAATATTGCCGATACTCAAGGTTATAAGTGCGACTCAGCACTATATGGGTGGATGGGGGAAAGGTTTTGCCACAAAACTCTGTGGCAATTTACTGGTCTCAACCATTGTTGCTGCCTTGAGTGAGGCTTTAGTTCTTGCGCAGAAAGCAGGAATTGATCCTGAAGAAGCTTTGAAGTTATGGCAGGAGTCTGATTTTCGTTCGCCAGTGGTTGGAGGCGTTGGGCGCTCGATTTGTACACGCAATTTCGAAGTTTCTTTCCATTTAAGAACGATGGTAAAAGATACCGACCTCATTCATCAGTATGCAGAACAAATTGGTGTACCGTTAATGCTTGCCAACTCTGTACATGAGCTCAATAAAATCGGGCTCAACAAAGGCTTTGGAGATGAAAATGCTTCTGCAGTGGTAAAAGTATATGAAGATATGGCTGGTATCATCGTGAAAGGAACAGCTGCTCAAAAACTAATTTGAGATTTTAGTTTTTTAAGTTGCAAAAAATAATTTGACAATTCAGCGAGAGTGGTGGTAGAATTAATTACTAAAATTTTTAGAGGAGGTGTTTAGATGAAAAAATTCCTAAGCTTCTTTGTCGCATTTCTGCTGATTGCGACAATGTTTGTTGCAGCCCAAGGTGCCAAGAAGTACACAATCGTCATGGTTGTAAAGCTCGAAGGCGTGGCATGGTTCGACAACATGCGGCTCGGCATCCAAGCATTTGGCAAGGATCACCCGGACGTCAACATTTCGCAAACGGGCGGCGCCAGTGCAGACCCCGCACTGCAAGTGCAAATTGTAAATGACCAAATAGCAAGGGGTGTCGATGCAGTCTTGGCCGTTCCAAATGATCCAAATTCTTTGGCATCTTCTATAAAACGTGCCCGCCAGAACAATATTGTAGTGGTGACGCATGAAGCTGCGAACATTCAAGGCGCAAATTTCGATGTCGAAGCTTTTCACAACGATCAATACGGCATGCACATGATGGACTACATGGCAAAATGGATGGGTGAAAAGGGCTTGTGGCAGCCTTTTGTTGGTCACCTTACTTCTACTTCGCATAACGAGTGGGTAGATGGCGAAGAAGCTCAAGCCAAAGCTAAATATCCTGAGCTAAAAGAAGCAACGAGCCGTATCGAGGAGCAGGAAAATCAGCAGATTTCGTACCAAAAAACACTTGAGTTGCTCAAAGCGTACCCCACCTTGAAGGCAGTTATGGGTAGTGCAATGAGCACGGTACCTGGTGCTGCACAGGCTATTACCGAGAAGGGACTTATCGGCAAAGTTGCAGCATTTGGAACCTGCCTTCCTTCTGTTGCTGGCGAATATATCATGTCCGGTGCAGTACAAAAAATCAGCTTCTGGGTTCCTGCAGACGCTGGTTATGCAACTGCGATGGCTGCGTATAAAACGCTTCGCGGTGAGCAGATCAAAGATGGTACCGACCTTGGCCGTCCTGGATATGAAAGTGTTACCATTCAAAAGAACCAATATGGCGTTCCTATAATCTATGGGAAAGCATGGATAGACGTTGACAAGAGTAATCTTGGCCAGTGGAAGAATCCTGACGGTACCTGGAAACTATAATCCATCCGAGCACATCAATATTTAATCCATTCCGCGGGGCAGCTCAATGGCTGCCTTGCGGATATCTAGTATTTTACGGGAAATAAATATTTTTTTGGAGTCCGAATGTCCGAGATATTGCTCGAAGCAAAGAATATCTATAAAGCCTATGAAGGCGTGCAGGCTCTTCGTAATGTAAGTCTTGCTGTTGGTAAAGGAGAGATTCATTGTCTTGTAGGCGAGAATGGCTCAGGGAAATCAACCCTCATTAAAATAATTGGGGGAGTAGTTATCCCCGATAAGGGTGAAATTATAATCGAGGGGAAGAGCTATACTCGATTGCAAGCAATAGACTCGATTCGTCATGGTATCCAGATTATTTACCAGGACCTGTCACTTTTTCCGAATTTAACGGTAGCTGAGAATATTGCCTTCAATCAATTGGTGGAGCAAAAAGTCAAGACTTTGAGTTGGAAATATATGCGGCAGATTGCGCAGAAAGGACTCGAAGAGGCTGGTGAAATATTAGATCTCGATGAGCGTGTCGGCAACCTTTCTGTAGCAAAGCGGCAAATTGTTGCAATTGCAAGGGCGCTTACGCAAGGTGCCCGGCTCATTATTATGGACGAACCGACATCTGCGATTACGCGCGAGGAAGTCCAACATCTTTTTTCTGTTATTTTATCATTAAAAAAGCGGGGAATTTCTATTCTTTTTATTAGCCACAAATTAAGTGAAGTTTTTGAAATTGCTGAATGGGTTACGGTGATTCGAGATGGACAACTTGTAGGGAAATATCCTGCCGCTGATCTGAACGATACTGAATTGACCTACCTCATGACAGGAAAACGCTTGGGCAGTTCAACCTATGCATTCGAGCAGACAAAAGAAGAAACACCGCTTTTAGAAGTACGTAATCTCACCAAAGAAGGGCAGTTTGAAAATATTTCATTCAAAATATGGCCAGGCGAAATTTTGGGCATTGCCGGCTTGATTGGATCTGGGCGAACGGAAATCGCATTGGCGCTCTTTGGCTTAAATCATCCGGATTCAGGAGAAATCCTTATAGATGGCAAGAAAATTTCGATTTATTCTCCAGAGCATGCAAAACAAATAGGTATCGCTTATTTACCTGAAGATAGATTAAGCCAGGGCTTATTTGTCAATCAAGCAATAGGTGACAATATTGTAATAACAGTGCTAAGAAAACTTCGCTCCAGAATAGGCCTTATACGCCAATCGGAGCGTCTTAAAACAGAGTCCCGATGGATTGATGAGTTGAAAATAAAAACTCCTTCAGCTCGAATCCCTGTTTCTTCACTTTCAGGTGGAAATCAACAACGCATCGTCATTGCAAAATGGCTTGCGACGAATCCTAGGTTATTTATTCTCGATGGGCCTACAGTCGGAATAGATATCGGGTCAAAATTCAATATCTATGAAATAATTCGTGAATTAGCGAAAAATAACATGGCTATTATTCTAATTTCTGATGAAATTCCGGAAATACTGCGTAATTGCAACCGCATATTAGTTATGAGAAAAGGGCACATCGAACGAGAAATAGATGATGTTTCTGCAACCTCGGAAGATGCGTTGTTTGAAATAATGGCGGCGGAAACGCTCAATGGAGTTCAGTGATGCAAAAGACTATTTCATACAAACTAAAGAATTTATTGAGCAAAAATGAAACATATTTAGCGTTGGTTATTATTATTTTCTCTATAGTTGTTACTGTTATAAACCCAACATTTTTTACACTCCAGAATTTCTTCGACTTGCTTCATAACACTTCTGCCGATGCTATATTGGCGATTGGATTTTCTGTTGCGCTTATTTCCGGTGGGCTTGATGTGTCCTTCCCTGCTATAGCAATAATAGGTCAATATTTGGCTGTAAACGCGCTTATTTCTTTGCATGTTAGTAATCTTGCGCTTGCATTTTTGATATCGTGCGGTGTGGGAATTGCCCTGGGTGCTGTAAATGCTTTTTTTGTATCGGTTTTCAAAATTAACACATTGATAGTAACTCTTGGAACATCAAGCCTTTTCCACGGGGCGATGCTGGAATTTATAGGGACTAAAGCAGTTAATGTCGGTCAAATGCCGCAATGTTTTACCGATTTTGGGCTTACGAAAGTATTTACCCTTCATACTGCGTCTGGTACCCCCTATGGATTATCCATGTTTGCGGTAGTGCTATTGATTGTTGTGCTCGTTACATGGTTCATAATGAGGCACACATTACTTGGTAGAATTATCTATGCGATGGGCGGAAATTTCGAAGCGGTGCGACGATCAGGTGTCAATGTAAAGCGCGTACAATTTTTTATCTATTGTTACGTTGGGCTTCTGTCAGGGGTTATGGGGGTTATGGCCGCATCGTTGATTCGCTACAGCAATCCTACGTATATTGTCGACACAAAATTATTGCCGGTTATCGCTGCTGTCGTTTTAGGGGGAGCAAGCATTACAGGAGGAGCTGGAAGCATTACCGGTACCCTTCTGGGGACTGCACTCATTGCAATACTCAATCAAAATCTTGTGCTTATGGGCCTTTCGTCATATTGGCAACAATTTTTTGTTGGTTTAATGTTGGTAGCTGGCGTCACGATTACACATGTGCAGCGGAGAATCAGAAGTGTTCGGCAGTTGGGTTATTTGCAGCCTTAGCATTCAATAGTTTATATGTAGAAATGAATTTTTGACGGAGGATTCGCAACTGTGAATTCAAAAAAGACAAATAATCTGACGCTTTTGATGCTATTTGTTTTTTCGACTATAATAATGACTCTTCTGAGCCCCCAAAGTTTTCTTTCGATCAGAAACTTGCATAATATGGGTCGTCAACTCCCCGAATTTGGCATTTTGTCTCTTGCAAACATGCTTGCAATGATTACAGGAGGTATAGATCTCTCTCTTGTTGCGACGGCCAACCTTGCGGGAGTGATTGCTGGGCTTATTCTATCGAATTCTGGAACAATTGGTTTTTCGGTTGGCGTGACAATTGTGCTTGCTATCTGTGCTGCTTTTGTAGCTGCTTTGCTATGTGGCATTTTAAATGGGGCTCTGATTGCGTACGCAGGTGTTCCGGCAATCATCGCTACATTGGGGACCAATAGCTTGTTTCTAGGAATTGCGATAGCCATCACAAAAGGTGCCGGTATATTAGGTTTCCCTGATGCATTTCTTTTTATCGGAAATGGCCTTATATTTGGCATACCGACTCAATTTCTCATTTTCCTTGCAGCAGTCGGCTTCGTTGTGGTTTTGCTCAACAAAACAACCCAAGGTTTCTCTATGTATATGTATGGCGCCAATCCGCTTGCAGCTCGATTTTCTGGTATTAATAATGAAAAAGTATTGATGAAAACTTATATTATGAGCGCTTTGCTGGGGGCGGTTGCTGCCATCATTATGATTTCGGGTGTGGATTCAATTCGTCCGGGATACGGTAGCCAGTACTTGTTATTGACGGTGCTTATCGTCGTAATGGGGGGCGTCGATCCGAATGGTGGCTTCGGTACAGTATTGGGTGTTACGCTTTCGATTCTCATTGTACAGATTTTGCAAAGCGGGCTTAATATACTCGGTTTCTCTGCCTTTTTCATGAAAACTTCGTGGGGCCTTTTGCTATTGCTTTTATCTGTGTATTACTATGCCAGGTCAGCAATAGCACGCCGCCGGATACTAAACCGAGCTGGCAAAGAAAAGAATAATATGAGTGCGCACTGAACAATATTGAGCAATTTTGAACCAATAGTATATTCTGGGAGGTAAGAAAATGAAGAAATTTATAAACAAAGCTGAAAATTTTGTAGACGAGATGCTTGAAGGTATCTATTTGGCACACCCCGATTCCTTAACCTATGTTGCAAATGATAAGAGGTGCTTGGTGCGAATCGCCAAGAACGCTCAAAAGAAAGTTGGGATTGCAACGGGAGGAGGTTCTGGGCATCTTCCGCTTTTTTTGGGATATGTTGGCGAAGGAATGCTCGATGGATGTTCTGTTGGAGGTGTGTTTCAGTCGCCGAGTTCAGAACAAATGCTTAATGTAACAAAATCAATTGATACTGGTGCGGGTGTTCTCTATATCTATGGAAACTATGGCGGCGATATCATGAATTTCGATATGGCAAAGGATATGGCCGAGATGGAGAATATTCATGTGGAGCAAGTCGTCGTCGGCGAAGATGTAGCTTCTGCAACCAAAGAGCATGCCGAAAAACGCAGAGGTGTTGCAGGTATATTTTTCGTATATAAATGTGCTGGGGCTGCTGCGAATGAAGGGTTGAGCCTCGAAGAAGTGAAACGCATTGCAGAAAAAGCTGCTGCAAATGTACGTACTATGGGCGTTGCGCTTTCTCCTAACATTGTGCCGGAAGTAGGGAAACCTCAATTTACGCTCGGTGAAGACGAAATGGAAATAGGCATGGGTATACATGGAGAGCCGGGAATAAGAAGAGGCAAATTGAGAACTGCTGATGAAATTATTGAGGAGATGCTTCCTCCAATTCTCGAGGATTTGCCCTTTAAACATGGGGATGAAGTCGCTGTGCTTGTCAATGGCTTGGGAGCGACACCTAAAGAAGAATTGTATATTTTGTATAGAAAAGTCGGTCTTGTTCTTAAAGAGAAGGGTATCAAAGTATTCAAAGTCTATGTTGGTGAATTTGCTACCTCTTTGGAAATGGCAGGGGCATCTATTTCGCTATTTCGTTTAGATGAGGAGTTGAAATACTACTTGTCCAAGCCGGCCAAAACGCCATTTTTCGAGCAGTATCAGTTGTAATAGGGGGAGCAGTATGACTGAGATGCGAATCGCAATCGAAGAAGCGAATCAAGAAAAGGTTAAGCCTTATGGTAATTTAATCGATACTGAGAAAGCAGTACCGAATGCACATGGGGCTGTTTTTGATTACTGGGATGGTTTGGGCGAAATGGAGATTGAAGGCAAACTCTCTTTTGGTATGGTACAATCTCATCCTGGGCCTCTTGTTGCTACGAATTTAGAAAGGCATTTAAAAACATCGGAAGCGCTTATTCCAATTACGGGAGACATTGTCCTTGTAGTGGGAGCAGCTACATCGAATGGTCATGCTGATTTATCGACTGTCAAGGCATTCCGAATTCCACAAGGCAAGGCGATATTGCTTCATCCTGGAACCTGGCATTATGTACCACTCAACCAAGCTCAGGAAGTAAAGACAATGGTAGTATTTCGTTTCGGTACGGCACAGAATGATCTACATGTCGATGATTTTAGCAAAGAACGGAATGTCACAATTCAAATCTTCGATTGAGCCTGTGCGTTTCTCGTTGGCTATTCATGAAAGCTAAGATCGAAAGGTAAAGGCGATGAAAGCTATATCAATAGAAGATATAAAAGGCATAATTTCGGATATAAGTATTTTAATGGATAAGAATCGAGACGAATTGATTCGCTTGGATGGCGCTGTTGGAGATGGAGATCTTGGGCTTACGATGAGTAAAGGCTTTCGCGCAATGGCGAACGAAGCTGCCGTAACCACTGAGAATGACATTGGGAAAATGCTCATGAAACTCGGAATGGTTATGGCCAAAACTGTGCCTTCTACTATGGGTACGCTCGTTGCAACGGGTTTTATGACTGGGGGGAAAGCAGTTATCGGATTGGACTCGCTTAATTCTATGCAATTTTCGAAGTTCTTCTCAGCCTTCGTTGAAGGAATCATGCAGCGAGGTAAATCGAAGCCTGGGGAGAAAACACTTATAGATGTAATCTATCCTGCAGCTGAAGCACTTAGGCAGGCATCAGGGTCAGAACAAGATCTTGCGAAGTGTATGCAACCTTTTTATGCAGCAGCTAAACGAGGATATGAAGATTCGAAGCAACTCGTCGCGATACATGGTCGTATTGCGTATTATGGCGAACAATCCCGGGGTAAAGAGGACCCAGGCGCAGCGGCTGCATTGCTCATTGTGCAGGGTATAAAGAATTATATAGAAGGACATGCCTAAGGTATGATTGAGGTACATGGCCTCATCAAGCGATATGGTGATTTAGAAGCCATCCGCGGAGTGACATTCACAATTGGTAGCGGCGAGATTGTCGGCCTTCTTGGCCCCAATGGGGCTGGGAAAACAACGATAATGAAAGTACTAACCTGTTATCATTCGCCAAGCGCAGGCAGCGTCAAGGTCAATGGCTATGACGTCATCGATGAAAGCCTTGAAGTTAGGAGAACTGTAGGGTATTTACCGGAAAATGCACCTGTATATCGTGATTTAAAAGTAATAGAATACTTAGATTTTGTAGCAGGGATGCGAGGATTTCGAAAATCAGAGAAGAAAGCGCGAATAGAGAAGGCGTTGAGTCTTTGTGGCCTTACCGAATTCGTCTATCGAACCATTGGAAAGCTGTCAAAAGGTTATCGGCAGCGCGTAGGTCTTGCGCAGGCGATTCTCCATGAGCCGCAGACTCTTATATTAGATGAGCCAACGAGTGGGCTTGATCCAAATCAAATCATAGAAATCCGCAATCTGGTTCGGAAATTAGGAAAGGAAAAAACCGTAATACTATCTACGCATATACTCCAAGAAGTCGAAATCATGTGCAAGAATGTATTGATTCTCAATAATGGGATGATAGTTGCGAGTGGGAAGGCGTCTGAAATAGGAGTAAATGCACATGATACAAAGAAATTCATAAAGCTCACTCTGGAAGATGCTGGAATTGATGCTCTTAATGAAGCGCTTGAACAGACTCCTCATGGCGCTTTCTTTTCGAAGCCAATCATTCGCGGGAATAGAATCTCATTCGATATTACAATCGATGCGCCAATGCTTGAAAGTTCAATATCGCAGTGGGCAATGGACCACCATTTTCGAATCGTGGAAATGGTAACAAAAGTTCCTGATTTGGAAGAGATTTTCAGAAAACTTACTACTTCGGAGAAACAGCAATGAGCAGTATTGGCGCAATGATGAAAAGGGAATTACGGTCGATATTCAATTCCCCGATCGCATATGCAATTGTAATATTCGCAATCGTTTTTACTGCGGCTTGGCTGTTTTTCGTTCAGCAATTTTTTGCTCAAAATGAAGCCACATTGCGGAACTATTTTGGTATTTTCCCTACTGTCTTTGTAATATTAATTCCTTCGCTCACTATGAGAAGCTGGGCAGAGGAGAAAAAGCTCGGTACCGACGAGCTTCTGATGACTCTGCCTGTACCAGATTCAACGCTCGTTTTGGGTAAATTTCTTTCCGGCCTTGTGTTGCTTGTACTAATTTTGCTTCTTACTGTGCCTGTTCCCCTCACTGTCCTGCCTTTTGGATTTTTTGATTATGGGCAGATTATTGGAGAATATTTGGGGGTGCTTTTTCTTGGTGCTGCGTGTCTTGCAGTAGGTTATTTCATTTCTTCTCTGTCTACAAATCAAACCACTGCATTTCTTGTAACAGTAATTATACTTATGGTTTTTACATTTATCGGTGAAATTCCTAAATTCGTCAATCTGGCAGACTGGATTGCAGCAGTTCTCAATTACCTTTCATTCGATTATCATTTTCAAAGCTTTCGTAAAGGTATTTTTGATACGCGTGATGCATCCTACTTTATCTTGCTTTCTTTTATATTTATCTATGCAAATATGAAGGTTATTACTTTCCTGCGAATTAAATGATTTTTGAGCGGTATCATGTGAGTGGTATCATGAATTTTTCGTCTCCTGATCTTAACTAGCTACAGTGGGAAGGAAATGTAGCCGTCAATTTCACCCCGTCCGCCAGCTTTTGAAAACTTGAGTATCCTCGCTTCCAGAAGGGAGCGACGGATGTATTTCAAGAAAGACCGAGCGATTTATCTGGTAGCCGGGATTACCGACATGAGAAAACAGATCAATGGCCTTGCACGGATCGCCAACGAGAAAAAAGCCTACAGCGTGTTTTCAGGCGACTATTTTGTCTTCCTCGGCAAGACCCGCAAAACCATGAAAGAGTGTCAAGGTCGGTTTCATTTTTCCGGTTTTAGTCTACACTGACCCCAATCTATAATCCCGAAGCTATACATTGTTTTTGACAGCAACTGATAATAACTGTACACTAAAAGCTTGTAACAAGGCGTGGTAAGTTTCACGGGGAGCGAGGATCTGAGGGGTGCACAGGAT
>Ga0315298_1002305_pt1 | contig 32706 bp, 27 predicted proteins | sample WHS_1_MG_FD_203077 | JGI IMG/M metagenome (GOLD analysis project Ga0315298, IMG submission 203077) | Extremophilic microbial mat communities from Washburn Hot Springs, YNP, Wyoming, USA - WHS_1_MG | ecosystem: Environmental > Aquatic > Thermal springs > Hot (42-90C) | place: USA: Wyoming... | reverse complement strand
CGCCGAAGAAAAACACCGCTGCGCCAGCCCCAATAAGCATGGCTAGCATACCGACCAGCGCCAGCGCAGCAGTGAGGAATTTTCGAAATGATATCATCGCATTGCGAGTAATGCTCGATCGGTCGCCGCCGCGCGGACGAACCATCGGGCTTCACCACTGATAGCCACTGGGCGCTCGGCAGACTCTACTTCATAGCGACCCCGCCGTATGTTCGGCATCGAACTGAAGTCTCCGAACGCGGGCGGCGACCCGGTGCAGTTGATGGAACCGGCCGCGACTGAAGCGAGCCGTTCAGGAAATCAAAACCTTGCTCATCGCGAGCACGGTCCGCGACAGGCGCACGCTGGAGGAGGGAAGTAACCGCGAACGCTTCGCCTTTGGAGGCAAAGCCCCGGCTTCCGTGAGATCAGCCGCGGACGGCGAGACCACCGGCAAGCGGCTCGGACGCTCAAGGCGCGCGAACGCCCGGATTTCAGTGGTGGCAAAGCCGACCGCCGGACTGGAGCGGCTGGGCACGCCACCATGCCGAGGCGGCAGCTCCCTTTGCAAATGAGTCGGCAGCGCTCGCGCTCACAAATTGAGCATTGCAATTTCATAACCGAGGCCGATCCGTAGCGCCAGTGCGCGCGACGGCCTTGCAGAGTGCCTCTGAGGGGGGGCGGTTCACCGGGCCGTTCGACATTGAGGATGCGAACCTGCGGCAGCGAGCGACATCGGCGGTGATCGGCGTCAGTTTGACAACGGCAGTGATCGGGCACGCTTGTGCCGAATCGTCGAGGTGACTCGTCAGCGGTGGCACGGTAATACCTGACGTTCGGGACACGTCACCAAGGCGTTGACCAGCCGCTTTCGCGGCCTTGCCGGCGCGCAAGCCGCGGTCAGCCGATGCGTCGGATGATAGGCGGCCTCTGCCGGCAAGGCGCGAAACATCGCCTTCGTTTCGGCAGAACAGGCTATCGAGGATGTCTGTCGGTGTGCCGAGCGCCATGCGATACAAAGTGACGGTCCAGCTCTGCGCGCCCTTTTTGGTTTTCCGCCTTTGATCAGCATAGCCTCGATGCCATCCGCCGTGCCGGATCCGGCGTCGCGCATCAATGGCGCGGCGACTGGGGAAAGAAGCCGTCCCTTCCACGGAATGCTCTTGCTGCGCCAACGCGGGCGATTCCTGGTGACGTGCGAATCAGAGTGGCTTCTCATTGGATGCGCACTCGACTGTCGCGCGAGGCATCCCGGCCGGCGTTAAAGCAGGGCGACAGCCGGCCTTGCATATCGGAATTCGAGAAAAATTCGGTGGTTTGACGTATGCCGGCGTGAGTGCGATAGCGCACGGACGGCCCGGGATCGCAGGTGCATTACTGAGCCGGCCGGTAAACAGTGCGTGATTCTTCAAGCAGCGTAGCGGACATGCTTTTCCTGGAACAGGTTCCGGATGACTTGCGGCTGCTTCTGTCGGCGGCGCAAGTGGCTGCGGACCCCGGCCATCAGTTCAGCGCGATTGGCCGGGCGACTCTTGCCGAGGCCATTGGTTTTGACGTCTTGGTTGAGAAGTTCATCGGGGTTGAGCTCCGGGCAGTAACCCGGCAGTCGGATCAGGCGCAGCCTGGCCTCGTTGGCGGCGACGAAGTCGCGGGCCACGACCGAGCGATGCACCGGGTGGCCATCCACGATCAGATACAGCCTCCCGGTCGCCTGCTGGAGCAGGCGACGCATGAACTGCACGAACAGCCGTCCATCAAACTTGCCCTGGAACACCATGAACGCAAGATGGCCGCGGTTCGTGATCGCCGAGATCATGTTGCAGCCAAAGCGCTGTCCGGTGGCCCGGATGATCGGCGTCTGGCCCATCGGGGCATAGCTCGTACCGGCGACGTGGTCACTGCGCAAGCCCATCTCATCGCCCCAGTAAATCACAGCCTTCTCCCGCTTGGCGTCCCGAGCAATCGCCGGATATTCCGTGCGCAACCAGTGCGCAATTGCCGCATCGTTACGCTCATAGGCCCGGCGCACCGGCTTCTGCGGGCTCATGCCCCAGCCAGCCAGGTAGCGACCGACCGTGGTCAGCGACACCGAAACCCCGTACTCGCGCTCAATCAGGCTCACCACTGCCGCCCGCGTCCACAAATAGAACGGCAGCTTCAACTGGTCCGGCAGCGAGTCGATGATCAGTTGCCGGATGCGCGCCGATTGCGCCGGCTGCAGGTGTCCTTCGCCGGCCCGCCGTCCGCGCCGCTTCTGCTTCAGCGCCCGCAGACCACCGCTTCGCTCCAGCGCCATCCACTTGCTTACCGCTCGCAGACTCGCCCCGTACACCTTCGATGCCTCTGTCTGACTCATGCCGCCGCGCACCGCCCGTACCACAGTGCGCCGCAAATGTGTCTGCGTCGCAATGTCCAACTTCCGAGCATCTGGCCTGTTCTTCATGCCGAAGAGTCTAGCACATTACGCACTATTTAATGCACGGATCAGTAATTACGAAGCATAATGGCGATGCGGCTTCCGGTCCGCATCTTTGCGCGTGAACGTCCACTCGATGCCGCATTCTGCAGCGTTGCGTCGTCGCTGCCACGCCGCCACTTCGGCAGTGAGGGTGGCTTGATTGGCAGCACAGCGCGCCAGGCACTGACGCTCGAGGATGCCGATCTCGATTTTGGCCATGTTCAGCCAACTGGCGTGCACCGGGATGTAGTGAAATTGGATCCGGCGCAGGATGCTGGAGGTCGCCTCCTTGCCCAGGACCTCCACGAAGCTGCTGGGCAGATGAGTATTGAGGTGGTCGAGCACCAGATGCACCTTGCGCACGTCGGAGTACCCGCGGCGCAGCATTCGGCAGACAAAGCCGACGAAATCCTCCTTGGTGCGCCGCTCCGTCACCTGCACATGCCGCTTCCCACCGCGCGGCTCGACGGCGCCGAAGAGGTTGCAGGTGCCGGCGCGCTCGTACTCGTAATCCTGCCGCAGCGGCACGCCGGGCGCGGCCGGCACGGGGCAGCGCGTCTCGCGCAGCAATTGCTTGTTCTTCTCGTCCATGCAGATCACCGGCTCGGTCGGATCGTACGGCCGGGCATAGAGCGAGAGCAGCTCGTACATGCACCGGCGGTACTCATCGGTGAGCTCTCCAATGCACCACATCACCCTGCGCCAGGGCTTGAGGAGGTTTTCTTTAGAGCTCGCCGAATCGTCTCCCGGCTGATCGTCTTCATCTTGGGGTGGCGCCGTGCCGCCTCAGTCAGCAGTGCGATCGTCCAGCGCTGCGCCCCTGGGGGTGGCGCCGAGCAGGCCAGTGCCGTGATCTGCGCCTCGGCGTCCGCCTCGTACCGCTTAGGCTTCCCAGGGCGCGCCGCATCGTGCAGGGCAAAATCCAATCCGGCCTGCAGATATGCCGCCCTTGTCCGCCAGATCCCCGTCCGCCCGACGCTCAAGACCTGCATGATCACCGGCTCGGGAATCTTCCGATCGAGCGCCGCCAAGATGTGCGCCCGATTGAACTCCCGCGCCCGATGCAGCCCCTTGGCTCGAAACTCGTCCACGGTCCGACGATCCTGCCTGCTTAAGCTCAGCTCGGTCTGGTGCATGCCTGGTCCCCTCGAACAGTTCAGGCATGCGCATTTTTTTACATGTTCCGCTATTTACGGGTCACGATCCAAGCGTAGAACAGGAAGAATGAGCGCGCTTGCGGTATTCGCGGCATGCCCGGGGGGGGCGGTGCTCCCGACGGACCCGGTAGGAGTGCCCGCCCATCCTATCCTCCGGCTGAAGTGTCTCATCTCTCTCTTTTGTGAGACGCACGGGTTGTGTGTGCTCTGTCAGCCTTTGTGGATGCGTTTGTAAGAGGGTTCTGCGTGCTGAGCAGCGGCGTCCTTTGGAGGTGGCGTCACTGGTAGGTGCGCGAAGACGGTCTTGCATCCACGGTGTCCGAGCGTTCACTTCAGTGGCTGTTCATGATCGTTGTGTCACCCTCGATCCGACGCTGCATGAAGCCCAAGTCGCCGGAGCGGCCTGCTGGGCGCGGCGGCTCGGAAGACAGTGAATAACAATCAGGTACAACTAAGGAGAGAAGTTGTGCGTCTCAGAAATTCATTGATCGTGTGCGCCCTCGCCGTGCCGGCGGTGGCGTGTGCCGGCCAGTCGGATCACTGGTACATCACCCCCGAGGTTGGGGGCATTTCGCCGAATTATCAGCGTTCTCTGGAGAAGAATGACTGGCTCTATGGACTCGCTTTCGGTCGTGAGCTCAACCGATATTTCAATCTCGAATTGAATCTTGATGGGACTCGCCTCTCCGGTCGACACGGCGCCGACTCAATCAACATCTACGGCACGACACTCGATGCACTTGCGGTTCTGAACCGCAGTGGGACGATTTCGCCGTATCTGCGCCTCGGTGCCGGATTCGTGCACGATATTCCCGGCGGCCAGGTTGCGAACCAGACGAATTTCGCGGCAGACGCTGGCGTCGGGTTCTACTGGAATCTCTGGCGCAGCGCCGGGGGCACTCGGGCGTTTGCCCTGCGGCCTGAGATCAAGGTTCGCTGGGAGAACCCAGGACGCGCTCCCGATCTGCAGGATTACATCGCAGACCTGGGCTTCCAGTATTCGTTCGGCGGTTCGCGCGCCCCAAGCGCACCGGCCGAGGTGGCGCCACCTCCGCCACCGCCGCGGGCCCCCAAGCCCGCTCCGAGGCCGGCTGCACCGCCGGCACCGCCGCCGCCTGCGGCTGCGCCGCCGAACCCTCCGCGCAGCACGTTCACGGTGCCAACGCGCGGCTCAGTGATTCTCAACGGGGTGACGTTCGCGTTTAACTCCGCGCGACTGACGGCATCGTCACGCTCGGTATTGGATCAGGCCGCGGCCGGCTTGAAAGACCATCCGCTGTTGAAGGTCGAGATCCAGGGCTATACCGACAGTATCGGAACGGTGGCGTACAATCTGAAGCTCTCGCAGCATCGCGCGGAATCTGTGCTCCACTTCCTCGTGGCAGACGGTGTCGCGCCGCGGCAGCTGCGCGCCCGCGGTTACGGGCCGGCCGATCCGATTGCGAGCAATCGCACCACCGCAGGGCGAGCGTTGAACCGTCGGGTGGTGATGAAGGTGCTGAGCAACCCCAACGCCGTGAAGGTGAAGGGGCAGGGCGTCGCGAAGTAGCCGAGCGCAGGGACACCCTGGAGCGCCGCGGCGGCGCTCCAGGGTGTTCTCTGCGTGACTGACATCCGGGATCACCACGCGGCGAAGGGAACCGGCGGTGCCGCGCAGGCGGTCTCTGCGTGATGCGTGCCGATTAGGATCGAATCGAGCGCGCGTGCGCTCCTCACCGCAGGGACTATGGCGCGCAAGGGTAGACGGGGCGACTCATCAGTACACCGGTGATCGCGATGGCGATCGGGCCTGCGATGAGCACGGTGGCCGCGGAGGAACGCTGGAGCGCTGCAGGGAGCAGGGGCCGCAGTGCCGGTGACGAGAACAGCACGGCGATCCAATATTCGATCGCGAGCAGCATTAGCGAAATGGCGTGTCGAGACCGCGATTCCTGGCGGCCGTTCGGTCCAGCTGCGGAGATCGGGCGTACCCAATGAGTCGTTCCGTACAGCAGCAGCGTCGGGGCCCGGAGGGTCATGGCGGCGATGAGCCGAGGTGAGAATGCGGAACTGGGGCTGCGCATGGCCCACACGTCCGGTTAATCTTTGAGTCTCAAGTGCAGGGGCAGGCGAACAGCAAGCCGCTGCCAGTGTGCTGAAAGATAGGCTCCACTGGATGCGCAGCACACGAATCTCCCGGCTGCGCCTATTTGCACGCCGAGAGCAGACAAGCGGCCCTGCGAAGCCCGGAGGGCCTGTGTCGCGGCATCGCTTGAGCTGCGTGCTCGGCGCCACGGGCGCTCACGGCGGTATGCGATGCGAGCAAGCGGCGTATGCTTGGCCACAACACACAAAAAACGGTGACGAGAATGGGGGCCGCATGAGCGTAACAGGCGTCTTTCGCGCAGTGCCGGTCAACGCCACTGGCGTCGCTCGCTGGGGGTTCGCGTTCGCGTCGGCGAGCATCGCCGTGTGGATCGTGGTCTTCGGGCAATGGGTGCCGCAGCCCCTGCCGCCGGCGGTTCCATTGCACGGAATGTTGACCTATGCGGCGGCCGCGGTGATTCTCCTTGCAAGCATCGGCCTGTGTCTCGCCCGCACCGCGGTGGCGGGCGTGTTGACCTTGGCCGCCTACCAAACAGTCTCGGCGGCGCTGGCGGTGCCCCAGTGGCTCGCCAAGCCGCTCAACGTCGACGCGTGGTATCCGTTTTGCGAGGCCATGACGCCGTTGGCCGCCGCGGTGGCCCTCTACGCGATGCTGCGGCACTCGTGGCCTCGGCTCGAGCGAATGCGCGGTGAGCGAGTCGTTTTGCGCAGCGCACAGGTTGTCTTTGGACTCACGTGCGTCTTCTATGGTCTGTCTCACTTCACCTACGCCGCGTATACTGCAAGTTTGGTGCCGGCGTGGCTGCCCGATCGGTTGCTGCTTGCCTATGTCACGGGCGGCTGTCATGTCGCTGCGGGTTTGGCGATCATTCTCGGGATCGTGCCACGCCTCGCCGCTGCGCTCGAAGCCGCCATGATGAGCCTGTTCGGTCTTGCAGTCTGGGTGCCGAGTTTCTTTGCATACCCGCGGCCGAGTTGGGCGACGCCGCCTTCGCAGCAATGGTCCGAACTCGTCGTGACGTTTCTGTTGGCGGTGGCCGCCTGGGTCGTGATGCTCTCGTTCAGAGAAAGCCGCGGCGCGGCGAAGCGCGACACCAATCGCGCGTTGAGTCCCTATCGCCAATCGATTGTCCGCGACGCGCACCTCGGCAACTGAGAGGCCAGTTCGTTCGCCGAGGCAGGCTCATGGCGCGCAGCGTAGCGAGGTCGGATGGCGGGACGACCGCGCCCGTTTTCCTGCGGCTTCGGCGGGAGCGGCGCCAATTCTCCCGTCCATGCCGCCGTGCTCGGCTGCACTCCGACACAGTATTACACCTCAAGCGCTCACAGCCCTTCGTGAAACTCCAGGCCGTTGCCATAGCCCGCATCGACCAGCAGAACACCTACAGGCACGCCGGCGGCTTTTGCCGCTCGAATCTGCTCAAGCGCAATCTGCGCAGTGGTCGCAATGGTGATATCGCCCGGCACGCCTGCCTTCTTCCGGCGCGATCTGCCGCTCGCCCACTCTATCGGTGAGTAAAGCCAGAAAGCGATCGGCAGGTTGCCTCGCGCCGAAGCCTGCGAGAGGTTCACTGTGACTTGGCAGTTATGCTGCTTGCCAAACTGACCACCGTACCGACGCGCCACGCCGACCGGGTGCTGACCTTTCTTATGGAAACCCTTGTCAACTACAATCCAGTAACATCCCTTCGGCAGCCTCAAATGCCGGGTTCACTCACTCGCGCACGCCCGCGAGCACCGCCTAATCCGACCAGTCGGACTTCGTCACCATGTGATGCACCGATTGACGCCTGGCGCTGAAGTGCTGCGGGTCGGTATGCCCTGCCAACGGTTCAACGCTCTTGCGCTCGATTGGCAGCATCAGACCGCGACCGTACTCCATAAAAGCCTGCGCGCCGATTCGCGCGCCCGAGATTCTCACGCCAACGATTCAAGAGCCGCTCATACTCCATGAGGTTATCGACGGCTCCTCAACCCGCTTACCAAGTTTCATCCATCATGCCATGACCGCATTTTCACAGTAAGAGGATCGACGTGTCGAAGGAATGCGGGGTCGCCTAACTCAACGGCGTCGCTTGACAGATTCCCGCGCGCCGCTCACCAAACTTACACTGAATGCACTCGAGATGCTGTCTGTCTCCCCAGATGGCGAGCGCCAGAACCGGACCACATTTGCAGCAGCGCATCAAGTGAAATGAGCTTAAAGAAGAAAACTCGCGCAGCTGACAGATCCCGTCTTGCGTTGAGTGAAGCCTGACATGGCACAAGCAGTGCCGACGCAACAGCAGAGTGTTGCGCACAGGTTGAGCGAAAGAACGGCTGGGCCGACCTGTCTAGAAATCAGGGATGTTCGGCGTGAAGCGCGGCCATTGGGTGAGTAGATCCGTGCATGCGCCCTGCGGCGCGCGAGTTGCGCTTGAGTACGTTAGCGCACTGACCGGGCAGTACTGGTCCCGTACCATGCCTCTTGCGGTAAGAGGATCGAAGAGCTTCCCGGGGTGAGAAGAGTTCCCCCAAGCGGTCAAGCAAGGATATGCGACCGGACGTCGCGCAGCGCAGGAGCAACGTGCGACAGGCGCCGGATCGGCGCGTCGGAGCGAACTCAGGTGGAGGTCGCTCCGACACCTCCGGGAATCACTTGCGCCGATGCTGTCGAGCGGCGGCTCGGAGATGCCAAAGGCACTCGAATCGAAGTTATCGTGGAATCTTGTGGAATTGCAGCAACTGTAATACGAAGGACGGGAATACATGAACACTCAGCATTCGAATGATGGTAAGAAGTCGAGCACGGAATTTGACCAGAAGCGTGCGCGCGGCGAGCACGAGCCCGCAAAGGGCGACAAGCGCGAATCGCAGGAGCAGGGAAAGGCTCGCGATGTCGGGCCGAATGAAGGCAAGGGCAACGCCGGCAAGGGCGAGCATTCCGCGGAAACGCGGTGACGGCTAGTTAATCGCGCGTTGGTTAGGATGAGGAGATCGGTGCACGGACCGAGGGGCCGCGGTTCTCCGTAGCCCGTGCCGCAGGGCCGCATGTTGCGGCCCTGAAATTCTGAACCTGAGAGCACATCATGAGATCACGCTATTTGACGTTACTGGGTGTGGCGAGTCTGTTGGCCGCCGGCGCAGTCCTGCCGCCGTACGCAATGGCCGCGGGCAAGACAATTGAATGCAGGATGCACTTCAGCACGCGCAGTTGGTCCGCCATCTATAAGCAGATGAAGGGGACGGGAATTGTCACGTGTTCAAATGGCACAAGGATGCACGTGAGAATCAGCGCCGAGTCGGTCGGCCTCACGGCGGGAAAATCTCGTATCAACCATGGAGTTGGGACATTCACAGATGTTCACTCAATTCGCCAGGTTCTCGGTTCGTACGTCCAGGGCGAAGCGAACGCAGGAATGATGAAATCGGGCTCGGTAGAGGTCCTGACGAAGGGAACAGTTTCCCTGGCGCTCTCCGGATCGGGCCAGGGCATCGACTTGGGCGTGAGTGTCGGGAAGTTCACGATCAGCAAGATCAGTTAGATCGACCGCGTCTCGTCAGTTCTGGCGTTCGGACGTGCGTTCGCGGGTGGCTCTTGAGTGCCTGCATCCGGGGCGGTTTGACGGAGCGAGTGATGCATGGTCGGGGTCGCGCGCACTTGCGCGGACAGGCGGGAAATTGCAGGACGCACGCCGCCGGGCGCCGAGTTATTCGGCGTTCGGCGCGCAGAATGACGCTCCTCACGCCATCTTCGAAGGGTGCGGGGCGGCTCGCGCACGGACCTTCCTCGTATTGGCGTGCGAGCAGGAGCCCGAAACACGGCGATTGTCCTGAGGCGTGGACGTGCGGGAACATGCCGGGCGTCTCGGGGATGTATTGATGTTTAGATTCAGCGGCCGAGCGCCGGGCGCATCATGTGATCAGATGGGAGAGAAGCGGTGAGAATTCGACAGGCAGGGATTCTTTGCGTCCTCGCGGTGCCGGTGTTGGCCTGTGCAGGGCAGTCAGATCATTGGTATATCACGCCGGAGGTGGGCGGCATTTCACCGAACTATCAGCGCTCTCTTGAGAAGAACGATTGGCTCTACGGTCTCGCCTTTGGCCGCGAACTCGATCGCCATTGGAATCTCGAGCTCAATGCAGACGATACTCACCTCTCTGGCCGGCGCGGGAGCGCTTCGGTGAACATCTACGGCACGACCCTCGATGCCCTCTTGGTGCTCAACCGCAGTGGTACGTTTTCCCCGTATCTGCGCTTCGGTGGCGGCTTCCTGCATGATGTTGCCGGTGGGCGGACTGCGAACCAGACGAATTTCGCCGCCGACGGCGGCGTTGGGTTCTACTGGAATCTCTGGCGCAGCCGCGGTGGGGGCCGGACGTTTGCCCTTCGGCCCGAAATCAAGGTGAGGTGGGAAAATCCGGGACGCTCGGCGCATTTGCAGGATTACATTGCAGATCTGGGCTTCCAGTACTCCTTCGGGGGCGCGAGCGCATCGAGTGGCGTGGTCCAGACCGCGCCGCTTCTGCCGGCGCCGCCGCACGCGATCGAGTCCGAACCGATGACAGCGCCGGCGGTAGTGCCGCCGCCGAGCCGTGCAGGGAGCGCCCTTAGGCTGCCGAGCCATGGCCCGGTCATCCTGAAGGGAGTGACCTTCGCGTTCAATTCGGCGCGGCTGAGGGCTTCGTCCCGCTCTGTGCTTGATCAGGCAGCCGCTGGACTGAAGCAGCATCCGCGGTTGAGGGTGCAGATCCAGGGCTATACCGATAGCACTGGCACGGCAGCCTACAACCTGAAGCTCTCGCAGCGCCGTGCGGATTCCGTGCGTAACTTCCTTCTCGCCGAGGGTGTTGCGCCTGGACAGCTGGACGCCCGCGGGTTCGGGCTGGCGGATCCGATTGCGAGCAATCGCACGGCCGCTGGCCGGGCGCAGAATCGCCGGGTTGTGATGGAAGTCCTCCGGAATCCGGGGGGCGAGGGCGTCACGGGACAAGGCACGACGCACTAGCGCAAGCCCAGCGTGTGCCGTAGCGTCGCACGCACCGCACCGGAGGCGGCGCTGGGGCGATCATCTGGGCTCCGGATGGCACTGAGGAGCCGGTTCGCGAGTCGTCATCCGTCCGTCGTCCCGCCAGTCGCATCACGTGAGCAACGGCGGTGCACGAGCGGCGTGGCGGGAAACCCGTATGGACAGCCGATTTCGGGGTGCGTATCCATCAGGTCATGAACGAGAGTGAGCGCTTTCGGGTGGCGCCGGGCAGCCGGGTCAAGCTCTCCGACGTCGACCCGGCATTCAAGGGTCACCATCCGGACCACGCGGCGGCCGCCGCCGAGCTGCAGCACTACACCGAGCGTCTGCGTGCGCTGCAGGAATTGCTCTATGCCGACGGACGGCACTCGCTGCTGATCTGTCTGCAGGCCATGGACACCGGCGGCAAGGACGGTGTCATCAACCACGTGCTCGGCGCGATGAACCCGCAGGGCTGCCGGGTGGCGCATTTTCGCCGCCCCTCGCCCGAGGAGGCGGCGCACGACTTCTTGTGGCGGGCGCATCGGGATGCGCCGGCGCGTGGCGAGGTGGTCATCTTCAATCGCTCCCACTATGAAGACGTGCTGGTGGTGCGCGTGCACGAACTGATCGACAAGACCGTCTGGATGGAGCGCTATGCGCGGATCAACGAATTCGAGCGCAATCTCGCCGACGACGGGGTCGCGATTCTGAAGTTCTACCTGCACATCTCGAGCGAGGAGCAACTGGCGCGGTTCAAGGCGCGACTCGAGGATCCGAGCAAGCACTGGAAGATCAGCGTCTCGGATTACGCCGAGCGCAAGTTCTGGCCGCAATACCAGCGCGCGTACGAGGATGCGCTCTCGCGCTGCAGCACCGGGCATGCGCCGTGGTACGTCATCCCCGGGAATCACAAGTGGTTCCGCAATCTCGCCATCGCCCGCATCGTCGTCGAGCGCCTCGAGGCGATGAACCTCAAATACCCCGCACCGGCGGCCGATCTGGCCGAAATCCGCCGCGAATACCACTCCGCGGCGCAGCGCTGAGGCGCGAGTGCTCGATTTGCGCTGCGGCGCGCGCTAGCATGCGCGGCTCGTGCGGGCCATCCGGACCCGCCCGGGCGGCTGCGGCGCTCCCCTGGCCGTCTCGCCACCGGCAGACTCTGGAGGACTCATCCGCATGCACCGCACCCTCGTCCTGTCTCTCGCCAGCTTTGCGCTCGCCCTGCCGGCGGCGGTCCTGGCCGCACCGAAGCTCCCGGCGCCGGCCCCGCACGCGCTCGCCGTGCCCAAGGCCCGCACCTCGATCACCCACGGCAGCGTCGTGATCGGCGGTCAGCGCATCCGCTACACGGCGACCGCCGGCACGATCATCCTGAAGAACAAGCAGGGCAAGCCGACCGCCAGCATGTTCTATGTCGCGTATACGAAAGACGGCGTACGCGACCCGGGCAAGCGTCCGGTGACTTTCGCCTACAACGGCGGACCGGGATTTGCCTCCGCGCTGGTGGACATCGGCGGCTTCGGACCGCGGCGCATCGAATGGCCGGCGCCGGGCCAGATCGGGCGCGAGCAGCCGCCGTACCGGCTGGTGCCGAATGCGTACAGCATTCTCGGGGCGACCGACCTGGTCTTCATTGATGCGGTCGGGACCGGCTACAGCCGCATCGTCGGCGTCGGCAAACCGAAGATGTTCTACGGGATCAACGGCGATGCGCGCGCGTTCACCCAGTTCATCGAGCGCTACGTGCAGCGCAATGATCGCTTCGAATCCCCGAAATTCCTGCTCGGGGAAAGCTACGGCACGACGCGCTCGGCGGTCCTGGCCGAGGATCTGGTCGGTCAGGGCGTGTACCTCAACGGGGTGATCCTGTGCTCGACCGTGCTCGATTTCGCGACGCTCAACAACACCCCGGGCAACGATCTGCCCTACGAGCTGTATTTGCCGTCCTACGCGGCGGTCGCCTGGTACCACCATCGCATCACACCGCGGCCGAAGGATCTCGCCGCATTCGTCCAGCAGGTGGAGCGCTTCGCCGGGGGGGCCTACGCCCATGCGCTGTTCGAGGGCTCCGCATTGAGTCCGGCGCACAAGACGGAGATCGCCGCACAGCTCTCCCGCTACACCGGATTGTCGGCCGAGCTGTGGGAGCGGGCAGATCTGCGCATCCCGCTGTCGGTCTTCCAGCGCCGGCTGCTCGGCACCGGGGCGAGCACGGGGCGCTTCGATGCGCGTTTCACTACGCCTGAACTGGAGCGGCTCGATCCTGAGCAGGGCGATACCGCTGCCGGCGCGGCCACCACCGCGATCTGGGGCGCGCTCACCGAGAGCTTCGATGCGTATCTGCGCCAGGGGCTCAATTACCGCAGCCACCGCCTGTATGTGCAAAGCAGTGCCAGCGCGTTCAGTGCCTGGGACTGGGGTCACTACCAGCCCCCGCTCAGCGCCCTCGACGAGGGTGTCGGCAGCAGCACCAGTCTCGCCCGGGTGCGCAACGTGGCGCCGGCACTGGCGCGGGCCATGAGCAACGATCCAGGCATGCAGCTGATGCTCAACAACGGCTGGTTCGACATGGCGACGCCGTTCTTCGCCACCAACTTCACCATCGCGCACATGGGGTTGCCGCAGACTCTGCACGGCAACATCCACGAGTACTACTACCCGGTCGGGCACATGCTCTATCTGAACCCGGCAGTGCTCCCGCAGCTGCAGCACAACATCGAGGCGTTCATCACGAACGCGCTGAAGCGCTGAGGGCCTCGCCCCCTGGCGCCGCAGCGCGGCGTCAGGGGGCGTTCGGAATCTCCAGTCCGCGCGCTACGGCCGGGCGCGCCAGGAAGCGCTCGAGCGCGGCGTTCACGTGCGGAAACTCGGCGTACCCCACGAGTTCACCCGCAGCATAAAAGCCGATCAAATTGCGGACCCAGGGAAAAATGGCGATATCCGCGATGCTGTACTCCGCCCCGGCGATCCACTCGTGCCGGGCGAGCTCGCCCTCGAGCACCCCGAGCAGCCGGCGCGACTCGCTCACGTAGCGCTCCTGCGGCCGTTTGTCCTCGATCTCTCGGCCCGCGAAGCGGTAAAAATAACCGAGTTGCCCGAACATCGGGCCGATGCCGCCCATCTGGAACATCAGCCACTGTATGACGTGATAGCGCGCCGCAGCGCGACTCGGCAGGAACCGGCCGCACTTCTCGGCCAGGTAGAGCAGGATCGCGCCGGATTCGAACAGCGCAAGCGGGGCGCCATCGGGGCCCTGCGGATCTAGGATCGCCGGGATCTTACCGTTGGGGTTGAGTGAGCGGAATGCCGCGGAAAGTTGTTCCTGCTGCGCGAACTCGACGCGGTGCGCCTCGTAGGGCAGGCCGGTTTCCTCGAGCATGATCGAGACTTTCACCCCGTTCGGTGTCGGCAGCGAATACAGCTGCAGCCGCTCGGGATGACGCGCGGGCCATTTGCGGGTGACGGGAAACGCATCTGGATCAAACATGGCGGCTCCGTGGGCGCCGTACGCGGCGGGGTGCCCAAGGATGAGCGCGCCGGCTGGAAGCGGCAAGCGCCGCCGCGCGCTTGCCGGCAGCGCGCGGCCAGTCCATCATGACGGACGATGAGCGTCATGAGCGCACGGGAGGGCCCCATGAGACGATCGTTCCGCATCGCGCCGTGCGCGCTGGCGCTGCTGGTCCTGGCGGGCGCCGTCGAGGCCGCACCTGCCGTGCCGCAAGCGCCGCTCACTGCGCGCACACTCGCTTACATCTCGCGTGCCTGGGGCACGCTCACGCGTTCGACGAGCGATTGCGCGTCCTATCCGAGCGGACCTCGCCGGCCGCAGCGGGTGCTGTACCTGCCGAAGCGTCTGCCCATGCCCGCGGCGGTGCGTGCACTGGCCGCCGGATGTCACGTGAGCGTACGCCGTCTGCCGGTGAGTATCGTGCGGCTCGGCAGTCTGCAGCCGGCGACGCTGGGCGCGCCGGGGTTGCTGTATCTGCCGCATCCGTACGTCGTGCCGGGCGGATTTTTCAACGAAATGTTCGGCTGGGACAGCTACTTCATCGTGCTCGGCCTGGTGAGCGATCATCGCGACGCGCTGGCCCGCGGCATCGTCGATAATTTTCTCTTCGAGGTCAGACATTACGGCGCAGTGCTCAACGCCAACGCCACGTTCTCGCTGTCGCGCTCGCAGCCGCCGCTGCTCGGGGAGATGATCCGCACGCTCCTGAAGGATCCGGCGGCGTTTCCGAACCGGCTGGCCGCCACGGCCTGGTTGCGTCGCGCCTATCCGCTGGCGGTGCAGGACTACTCGCTCTGGGAGCGGCGCGAGCACCTCGCGGGCAACACCGGGCTGGCGCGCTACTTCGATTACGGTGGCGATCAGCCGGCCATCGAGCTGCGCTCGGCGGCCTACTACCGCGGGGTGATCCGCTTCCTGCTCGGACACCCCGGTGAGGACCGCGGCTATCTGGTGCGCTCGGTGCGCGACCCGGACGCCGCTGCGGCGGCGAAGCTCGCCGAGGTCAGCTGCGACGTGCGCACCTCGCACGTCTGCGCGGCCGCCTGGTTCGGCGGCTACCGGCTCACCGGCAAGTTCTACCGTGGCGATCGGGCCATGCGCGAGTCGGGGTTCGACACCACGTTCCGTTTCGGTCCCTACAGCGGCTCGACGATCGACTACGCGCCGGTGGGCCTGAACAGTCTGCTCTACCGCTACGCGCTCGATCTGGCCGCGTTCGCGCGCCGCCTCGGGGACGGCGCCGCCGCGCGCCGCTGGAGCGCGGCGGCCGCCGCCCGCAAGCTGGCGATCAACCGCTATCTGTGGAATCGACGCCTCGGGCAGTACACCGACTACGATTTCGTCACCGGCCGGCGCTCGTACTATCCGTTCATCACCACCTTCTACCCGCTGTGGGCCGGGGCCGCCTCGCCCGCGCAGGCCCGCGCGGTGCGCGATGCGCTGCCGTATTTCGAGCGCGCCGGGGGGCTGCAGACGAGCACGTACGCCAGCGGTGCTCAGTGGGATGCACCCTTCGGCTGGGCGCCGACCAACTGGCTGGCCGTGGCGGGCTTGCGCGCGTACGGCTATCGCGCCGATGCGCGCCGCATCGCCGCGAAATTCATCGCCACGGTCAACCGCGAGTTTGCGCACGATGGCACGATCCGTGAGAAGTACAACATGGCGACCGGAACCTCGAAGGTGCGGATCACGGCCGGGTACACCCAGAACGAGGTCGGCTTCGGCTGGACCAACGGGGTGTACGTCGCGCTCTGGCAACTGCTGAAGGGCGCGCGGTCCAGCCCCTGCGCCCGCTGCCGGCCCTAGGAGCCCCCAGAACCGTCCGTCCGGGACGAGCGCACCGGGCGGGCGCTCACGGACCGTACCGGCCCATCAAGGCGGCGGCGCAGCACCGCGGTTCTCGCGGCACAGCCCGTGAGTGCGGTATCGTTGCGGTTTTTTAGGGGGCGCTCCATGGGTTTGACTGCCGCACGTCGTCTTCTCGGGGCGCTGCCGCGCACGGGCGTGGTGTTGTGCACGCTGCTCAGCGCCGCGCCACTCGCGCTGGCCGGCGCAAACGCACCGGCGAACGTACTGTTCCCGCCGACGGCTGCGCTCAGCGCCAGTGGCCCGGTGCCGTTGAGTGCCTATGCGCAGATGCGCTGGCGGTTGATCGGGCCGTTCCGCGGCGGCTGGGCGACCATGGCCGCCGGAGTGCCGAGCGAGCCCAACACGTTCTACATCGGCACCGCCGGTGGCGGGGTGTGGAAGACCATCGACGCCGGGCGCACCTGGCATTCGGTCGGCGCGAATCTCCCGCCGGCGATCGGGGCGATCGCCGTGGCGCCGTCTGCGCCCCGGACGATCTACGTCGGGACCGGGCAGGTCGCTCCGCGTTATGACGTGGCCGCCGGGCGCGGCGTGTTCAAATCGACCGACGGCGGGCGCACCTGGCATTACGTCGGGCTGCGGGCCACGCGTTACATCGGGCGGATCTGGGTCGATCCGAACGATGCGAACGACGTGGTGGTGGCTGCGATGGGGCACCTCTACGGTCCGAACCGCCAGCGCGGGATCTACCGCACCACCGACGGCGGCAAGACCTGGCAGCACGTGCTTTTCATCAACGATCGGACCGGCGTCGTCGACCTGGCGGCCGATCCGAATAATCCGAAGCTGCTGTTCGCGGCGGCCTGGCAGATGCGCGACTGGCCGTGGCTGGATTATTTCGAGCCGCACGGCGGCCCCGGCAGTGCGATTTACCGCTCTGCCGACGGCGGCAAGACCTGGACGCGCTTGAGCGGCGGCGGCTGGCCGACCGGTCCGCTCGGACGCATCGGACTCGCCGTCACCCACACCGCCCAGGGCACCCGGATCTATGCGGCGGTCGACTCCGCCACGCAGGGCGGAGTGTGGCGCTCCGATGACGGGGGCACGCACTGGCAGCGCGTCAACGATGACGAGGGTGTGTTCGGCAACTGGTACTTCGCACGCCTGACGGTCGACCCGAGCAACCCCGATGTGGTGTTCTCGGCCGGGCAGTCGATTCGTCGCTCGAGCGACGGCGGTCGCACCTGGCACGTCATCAAGGGAGCGCCGGGCGGGGATGACTATCACTTCGTCTGGATCAACCCGCTGCACCCGAATCACTGGATCGCCGCGGCCGATCAGGGCGCGACCGTGACGGTCGACGGCGGGCATAGCTGGAGCAGCTGGTACAACCAGCCCACCGGTCAGTTCTATCACGTGGCCGCGGACAACCGCTTCCCGTACTGGATCTACAGCGGCCAGCAGGACAGCGGCTCGGTGGGCGCGGAGACCAGCAGCAACTATGGCACGCTCACCTGGCGCAGCTGGCACCCGGTCGGCGGCGACGAGCGCGACTACATGGTCCCGGATCCGGCCGACCCGGACCTGGTGTTCGGCAGCGGACTCGGCGGACGCGTCTCGCGCTGGGATGCGCACACCGGGCAGGTCGCCAACGTCTCGCCGTACCCGATCGCGAGCTACGGCGCGGCGCCCTACACAGTGAAGTACCGCTACGGCTGGGTCACCCCGCTGGTCTTCACCGCCACGAAGCCGTACGCGCTGCTGCTCGGCGCCCAGGTCCTGTTCCGCTCGGTCAATCTCGGCACGACCTGGACGGTGATTTCCCCGGACCTGACCGGGAAGATCGCCGGGACCCACGGCTGCACCGCGGCGGCCACCGGGGAACTCGCCCGTGCCTGCGGCTTCGGGGTGATCAGTGCGATTGCGCCCTCACCGCGCAGCGCCGGGGAGATCTGGGTCGGCAGCGACAGCGGCATGGTGCAGCTGACGCGCGATGACGGGGTGCACTGGCGCAACGTGACGCCGCCGCAGTTGAAGCCTTGGGAGAAGGTGAGCTCGATCTCACCCTCGGCGCTGCAGACAGGCACCGCGTACGTGTCCGTCGACAATCAGCGTCAGGACGATTTTGCCCCCCACATCTTCCGGACCCACGACTTCGGGGCGCACTGGCGGCAGATCGTGACCGGTCTGCCGGCCGGTCAGCCAGTCTCCGTGGTGCGCGCCGACCCGGTGCGCGCCGGCCTGCTCTACGCCGGCACGACCGATGGCGCGTACGTGTCGTTCGACGACGGGGCGCACTGGCAGTCGCTGCAGCTGAACCTGCCGAATGCCTGGGTGAAGGATCTGCTGGTGCATGACGGCGATCTGATCGCCGCCACGCAGGGACGGGCGCTGTGGGTGCTCGATGACCTCGCGCCGCTGCGCCAGCTGACGCCGGCCATCGTGGCCTCACCGGCGCACCTGTTCGCACCGCAACCGGCCTGGCGGGTGCACCCGGACAACAACCGCGACACGCCGCTGCCCTCGAGCACGCCTCAGGGCGAGAATCCGCCGGCCGGCGCCCTGCTCGATTACTGGATCGGGCCGCACACGCGCGGTCCGGTGACGCTGTCGATCTACGACTTCCAGGGTCACCTGGTCCGCCGCTTCGCCTCCGACGCGCCGCCCGCGGCGATCCGCGCCAACCGCTACTTCGCCAAGGCGTGGCTGAAGCCCGCCGCGCGGCTCTCGGCGGCCCCGGGCATGCACCGGTTCGTGTGGAATCTGCGCTACCCGCGGCCGGCGGCGATCGCCTACAGCTACGGCATGCAGGCCGTGTTCGACCACAATACCCCGACGTCGGTCGACGGGCCGTACGTGCTGCCGGGGATCTACCGCGTGGTGCTCAGCGTCGGCGGGCAGAACTACCGTGCCCCGCTGGTGGTGCGGCTCGATCCGCGCGAGCACGTGAGCTCGGCCGATCTGCGCGCGCTGCTCACCTACAGCCAGTCGATCGGCGCTGCGCTCGGCCGCGTCAAAGCGCTCTATGAGGCCCAGCAGCCGGTGCATCAGGCCCTGACGCAGGTGCAGGACCGCATCGCCGCGGGCAAGGCGCCGCGGCGGCTGGCCGCAACCGTCGCACACCTCACCAGCCTGACCTCGGGTGAGGGCGAGGAGGGGATGCTGACGCTGAACCGGCGACTCAGTGCACTGGAGGCGGATGCCGAGTCCGCCGACCGACCGCCGACGGCGGCGGACGAGCAGGTGCTGAAGGATCTGCTCGCGCGGTTCGATACGGCCCTGGCGCACTGGCGCGAGACGACGGCCGCGGTGGCCCGCCTGAACACTCATCTGCGCGCCGCCGGGCTCGCCCCGATCGCGGTGCCACCGCCGCGCGCGCGCTGAGGCGCGCTCCGTCCGGGGGCGCGGGCCCGCGCCCCCGGACGATCATCTGGGACCTGCGGGTGCCGCGGCGCCGATTCGCGCGAGCGAGGCACCGTGCAGTTCCGGTGGGGGAGGGTGCAGACGCAGAGACCCGGTCCCGGGGGCGCGAAGGCCCTGGATGCTCGTGCCGCTCCTCGCTCAGTACGCGAAGTACGGGCCAGTGCCGCCGCTGGTGAGCGCCCCGTAGAACGCGACGTAGACGTTGCGTCCGAAGAAGAACGGCAGTCCGAAATCGAACGAGCAGTTGGTCGCCTGGTTCGGGCAGAACGAGGACTGGTTGCCGGCGTTCGCACCGATCTCGGTGAAGGCGGCATTGTTCGGGTACTGCGTGAACAGCGTGCCGGCGTTGGCGATCGAGAAGGCCACGGTGGACTGCACGCCGTTCTGCCCGGTGTTGATCGCAGTGAGCTGCAGTGTGCCGCTAGGACAGAACCAGTTGCCCTGATTGACGCAGCTGTCCGGGATGGAACTGTCGACGAAGTAGTAGGCGTTCGAGCCGGTGTCGAAGAATGAGTAGGGGAGTGACTGGCCGTTGTACTCGGTGTGCACGTCACCGTAGGTGTTGGCCGTGAGCACGGTCTGCGCGCCGAGTGCGTTGTTGCCTTCGGTACCGATGCCGAACACCAGCACGCCGCTCGCCGTGGCTGCCGTGCCGCTCGAGCCGAGCGGGGGGAGCTCGACGATGACCCCATTGTTGTCGGTCGGGAAGTCGATCGCCGGGTCGGTGACCTGCTCGGCGAGCGGCAGCGTCGTCGCCTGGCAGGTGCCGCCGGCGGTGCAGGCGTAGTAGTAGCCGTTGGATACCGTGGAGACGCAATAGCTGCCGCAGTCCTGCGGGAAGACCCCGACGCCGAGAATGCCATTCGCGCCGAAGGTGCTCACGGTGTTTTCCTGCGTGCCGGTGCCGGAGCAGGCGCTCGGGACCGTCAGGCTCGAATTTCCGCCGATGACCTGCACCGGGACGCCCTGGGCCGACTCGCCGCTGACGTCGATGTCGGCGGTGGCGAGGGGGCCCCAGCTGTAGCCGTCGACGAACTGAGTGCACTCGGCCACCGTGTCGCCGTTGATCGATTCCTGCGGCAACGCGAGCGAGAACGGATTGCCCGAGGTGTCGGTCGCGTTCGCAACGATCCGCAGGCCGTACGAGCCGGTGTCGACCTCGATGTGATTGAAGGTCTGGCACTGAGTGGTGCCCGGCACGCACAGCGTGACGCTGATGTACGGAATGTCGACGGCATTGCCATTGGGGCCGGAATCGACCGTCAGGGTGACGACATTGGGACCGGGCGAGGCGATGGTCTGCCCGCCGCCACTGCTGGCGCCACCTCCGCTGCCGCCGCTCGAGGTGATGACGCTCGAACCACCCCCTCCACCGCCGCAGCCGGCCAGGGCGAGAGCGGCGAGGACGAGACCGACGAACAGGGTCTTGCGCACGGGAAAACCTCGAATCGGATCAGTGTAGGTCGGCGGTCGTCACGTTCGGCGGCAGGAGCGAGGGGACGTAGGCGACGCCGAAGAACAGTCGCATGTGGCCTCCCGCATGCACCACGAGCTGCGGGGTGCGCAGCTGGACGTGGTTGCGGCCGAGGAGCGCGCGCTGCTGCTGTTCGGCGGCGGTCAGCATCCCGAAGTAGCTGCTGCCGAGCATCTGGGCGAGGTTCGGCATCACCGGGCCACGCCAGCTCACCGCGAACACGACGTCGGCCGGGGAGATGAACTCCTTCACCACGGTGCCCTGGGGCGTGGTGATTTCATCGACGCGGTAGCCGGCGCCGCTGCTGAGGCGGATCTGCCCCTTGATGCGCATCAGATCGGCGTTGACCGAGGCGGCGCGCTGTCCGAGCGAGGCCTGCGCCGGTGCCAGACCGGCGGTGAAACACAGCACGGCGGCGCAGGCGAGCGCGGCGGCGGGAGTGGATTTCATGCAAGGACTATAGCGGATGAGACCGGAGAGACTTCAAGGAATTGTGTCTACAGTGAACAACGTTCGGCGCGCCGCGACGGTGTACTGCGGGCGGGTGCGACCGGCCTGGCCAGGTGGGAGATTTTGGCGCTCCGCCGTGGACATTGCTCGCCATGTCGGCTAGGATGCGCGCCCTTCCGGTGGAGCGGTAGTTCAGCTGGTTAGAATACCGGCCTGTCACGCCGGGGGTCGCGGGTTCGAGTCCCGTCCGCTCCGCCACAAATCAATAACTTAGGCAGACCTTCCCCCTCGCGGGGCTGTCTAACGGGTGCGCTGACTGCGCATTTATGTAGGGCGCGAGGTCGGCAGCGGCAGGGCGGCGGCGGTCCAGCCTTGGCCGGACTCGGTGGGTGTGCCGTGCGGGCTGAGGGCGGATGCCCGATGCGGTCGGTGGCGGCCGGGTCATTACTTGCCGCCTGTGCCCTGAGCGCCTGGACAGGGCGGCGGCGCATTCCGGCCCGTCGTGACCACGGCTTCCGGCCGAACGTGACCGCCTATTCTGCGGGACGGTGGCCGATTTTTGGGCTTGCGAGCGCAATGCCCGGTCGGGTTGCCCCGAATTGGATCTCACCGGGTCTGCGCTCAACTCCCACCGCCGGGTACGCCGCCCGATTGGTCCTCGGGGAGACCCTGCGCAGTGCCGCGTGCAACAGCACCGCAGCCCGGTGCGAGCATGTCGAGTCGCAGCTCGGATCACGAGCGGATCGCGGCGGTCACCGGCCTCTCCAAGGAGCACCGAGCGCCAATTGCGCGCAGCCAGCGCGCGCAGAGCCTGGGTTCGCCCCCGCCGGGGTAGACACGATCGCGGCTGGCGCAGTGAGCGTGCCCGGTGCTGTCGGCAGTCGCGGGCGAGAAGTTCCCCGAACCATTCATGCGCGTGCGCGGGCCACTATGGCTACAGTCTCCGGCGCCGATCGCGCGACCGTATCCCGCAGGTGCGTGCACAGTCCTGGCGTGCGCATGAGAACATACCCCTCGAAGATCACCTCGTGAGGGTGGATGAGTCATCTGCCGAATCAGTGACGAGCTTCGCAATGTTGCACATGACCCCGTTTCGCCGCTGATGCATGAGAGCCCAATGGCCTGACGTTTGCGCAGGGTCACGTCACATCGAACAAAAGCCCGGCCACCCTGATATTTCTATGGGGATCTATCAGCGCCTCGCGCGCACACGGAAGGCCCGGAGCATCAACTGCGCGCCGATTCTTGCTGAATGGAGGGAACTGCAGGATCACGGCTGGCGATCATGAGCCCACGATTGATTCAGGTGCTCAACAGTTCTCTGAGCAATGCCAGTAACTCGTCGGCTCTGACCGGCTTGCTTGTGATGCGCAGGTGTGGATCTCGCGGTAAATCATTGACAGCCGACGATGTGTCGCCGGTGATGATCACGGCTCTCATGGAAGCATCAAAACTCCCGCGCAGCGCCTCTATGACTTCCGTACCCTTCTTGCCATTGCAAAGATGATAGTCCGTTATCAGCAGATCGAGGCCGGGATTCTCTCGTGCGCTGCGAAGTGCTTCCTCGATGGAGGAGGTCGCGCATACGCGATACCCCGCAACTTTCAGCAACATGCTTGTCGCGTCCCGCACGGCCGCATCGTCCTCAACCAGAAGGATGCGCGGCCCCTCCGCGCGTGGCCGAGGTGCCGCGCGCGGTTCTGCATCCACCCTCGGTGTGTGGGCTTGCGGGACGCCAGCGGGCACCTCCAGTGTAAACGTCGACCCTCTGCCGACCTCTGAGTGCACCTCGAGCCCGAGATTGAGCAGCGTGACGAGCCGCCGCACGATGCTCAGTCCAAGGCCGAACCCATCCCGCGGGCGATTCGTCTCGACACCGACCTGATAGAACTCGTCGTAGATGTACCGGATCTGGTCCGCCGGTATTCCGACTCCAGTATCTAGCACTTCGATGCAAACCCGCGTCTGTTCGCGTCGACAGCTCAATAGTACCGAGCCCTCTGGCGTGTATTTGATGGCGTTGGCGAGGATATTTCTCAAGATCTGCTCCACCAGAGACGAATCGCTGTGGGCCCAATGCACGCATTCCTCGATCTGCAGAGCGATGCCCTTGCTTTGCGCAAACCGTGCGAAGTCGCGATGCAGACCGTCAAATACTGCGGCGACGGCAAAATCGCTCCGTTCCGGCTTGACGCCTCCGGACTCAAGTTTGCTGATGTCGAGCAGAGAATTCAAAAGCCGCGACATCACTCCGATGGCCTGCTCTTGCTGACTTATGGCGTCCAGCGTCTCCGGATCGGTGACTGTGCGGCGAAGAATGCCATTCAGGAATGCAAGCGTCTGAACAGGTTGGCGCAAATCGTGACTCGCCGTAGCAAGAAACCGACTCTTCACGAGATTGGCGCGATCGGCTTCCACGTGCGCCTCAACCAGAGCCGATTCCACTTGCCTCTGATCGGCCACATTGCGAATTACGATGACGCGACTGTCGTCCACGTCGCCAATTGGCATCCAGCAAAACGCTACCGGAAATTCCGTGCCATCCCCACGCCGCACCATAAGATCCGCTGCTGCGCCGTTCAAGTGTGCGTGGCGCTTCTCTACGAGCTCCTCTTCAGGTCCGGTACCTATGGAGAGCAAACGCTGCGGAATCAATTGATCCAGACTCTTCCCAATGAACCCATCCGGGAGATTTCCCAAAAGATCTGCAACTTTACGGTTCGCGAATCGAACGACCCCGACGTGATCGACGATAAGCATTGCATCCGGCGCGGCATTCAGCGCACTGCAGGCAAGTTGGGCGGGTACACCTTCCATTATCGAATGACCGTTATGCATTCAATTTGGACCGCACGCGCAACGTAGATGTGCGCATGACAGATAACCATGCTGCTCGCGTGATGGTCTGTGCGAGGCCGCACAAATGTCGCGGCATGTCGACGCCCGAATGCGCGCCGGACACGGCGAGAACTCAAATGCGAGAACGTAAGCGTGGCCGCATGGCTGGGGCGCATCGCACCAATGGGTTCGGTTGCGCGCGATGGTTTGTGTCGCAACAAATGCGCATACTGAACTTGCAATGAACCGGGAGAATGGGTCGTGGGAAAATTCAATGCAGGCATCTGGATTGATCATCGCAAAGCCCTGATAGTGTTCGTCTCTGCCGTGGGAGAGCGCACGAGCCACTTTGTCTCCAGAGTGCAGACACAGTGGCGACGCGCGGGGGATTCCCCGATGAAAGGGCGCTATGCGTCGGATCAAGTACCGGCGGATGATAGTCGGCAGAAGGCGCTGACGGGCGAGCTCAATATCTACTACGATGCGCTGATCGCTGCACTGCGAAACGCAGAGTCGTTCATCATTTTTGGCCCGGGCGAGGCCAAAAAAGAACTGAAAAGGCGACTCGGGAAGAGCAAGCTTGCCGGGCGACTCCGCGCGGTCGAGGCTGCTGACAAGATGACGGACCGGCAGATCGCCGCGAAAGTTCGTGAGTATTTCGCGGGCCAGGTTGGTAGCAAACGCAGGCGATAAGGAAAATTTCCCGCTGACTCCAGTGCATCACACAGACGGGGCAAGTGTCCAGGAGCCCGCTCGTGCATTCGTGTTCCGCGTCCCTCGTCCTGGTTCTTCGGGAATGGACTTTGCGATCCGATCACCAACCTGACCAACGTCGGCGGGCAACGCGGCAGTTCAGAGGCGTCGAGTTTGTCCTCGATGACCGCGACAGTGCTTACGCTGATACTCTGCGCAACCGCTTGAGCTTGGTAGGCCGCAACGTGTACGCGACCTGTGCTAAGAACACGGCGCGGCCAAGTGCTCCCAGCGCCGCCTCGCCGTAGCGCCCAGAGCGGTTTGCAGCCGTGGTGGGACGGTTCGTCACCAGTGCAGCGCCGGTGGTGGAAAGCTCATGATGCGTTGACTGCGCCGCCGCCGTCTCGGTGAGCTTGGTTCTGCACCAGTATATGCTGGAGCGGTTCATTTTCCATCTCGATGATGTCTTTGACCAAGAGTCGTTGTGCCGATCCATCTCCGTGCGGGGGAGAAAATGCCGCATAGTGCCTCCTTGGTTTGGATGAGGATCGGCGCACCGCCGTGCGATCCGTTCGGCGAAAACCTGCTCTTCGAATCGCGTAAGACGCGCGCGCATCCGTGGTGACATTGACGGTAACGTCTGTCGGCGCGTGTAGGTGCTGCGCGAGAGCATGTTGGACAACTATGTCGAGCAGACTGTCATATGCGGCGGCGAACCTCGGCGACCGCCTCCTGTGCTCGATCTGGGCCGACACACGGGACTTGCAGCAGGGTGCGCAATTCATGGGACCGCACATGCTGCATGGCGTAATCCGCCGCGCCCCGCGCGTTCCGGCGAAGCGCACTCCTCTGCCGAGATTCCGCATCCACGGTAGCGCAAGCCTGGCGGATCACGATTCCTTTGCGACGGTGGCCCGAATCCCGTGTGGTCCGCGCTTTCGGCGGACCGATCTGAAAACATGGTCCCAGAAGGCGCTGGTCACGCCGTAGTAACCCGGCCGTGCCATCGGGTCGCGGGACCGGGCATGACGCGGTTGATGGTAGCGCCTGCGCCGCCCCAGCCAGCGGTCCGCCACGCTGCGGTGATGCACGGCGAGGTGCGTCACCGAGTACGCGAAATATCCGCTCAGGACGCCGAACGCGAGGGCACAGGCCGGCCAGGCGCCCAAGAGGAGTGACGTAGGGAGATAAATGTACGCGCCGATGAGGGCTACACTGACGAATGTCAGCGAGTAGATTCTCGCGGTGGGGCGCCTATGGTGTTGCGCGTGCCACGTGCTGAACGGCCTCATACCATGCAGACCGCATCGGTGCAATCCGTACTCGAGGAGGCTCCAAAGCGCAAGACCCAGCGCGGCCCAAGCGGCGTTATCGGTCAATCGCGCTGTCAGCCTCATCAGGAAGAGAACGGCGCCAAGACCTTGTGTCGCTCCGTCCAGAGATGCAGGGTCGAGTCGAGACGCAGCTTTACCATGCTCAGAAATTAACATTGACGGACAAATCTCCCGAGCGCATTGCGAGGATCCGTGCATGAATCGCTCGGCTACACGAGCGGTCATGTAAACGCAGGATCGAGCACGTTCTGTGCGACTGCGCACCGACCGCCCCGGGATGAGCGTTCATATTGTAAATATGCCTGATGGGTGCATTCGGGCTGCTTAAAGGGGGCGTTGCCTTTGTCCGCTGTGCACCGGGGGTCATCCCCGTGGTGCCATTGATCAATTCGGACGCGTCAGCGCTTTGTCTGGTAATCGTGTCGTGCGTATGCGTGCACAACGGAAGATCAACAGTATTTGAACCGCGACACTGATGCGTCGCCACACGGTGTCGTCGACCCGGAGGATTTCATGACGGTCGAACGCGCGCGTGTTCACTTTGTGCCGAAGTCCTGGGGCAGCGAGGATCTGCGGCCCTGGAATTCCTATCACGACACGCGGACTCCGATCGGGGAGGTCTGGTTCGAGCGACCCGATTCGAACTCGGCCCCGCCCGCCCTGCTCATGAAGCTCATTTTTACCGGCGAGTCGCATTCGGATCAAACGGACTCGAATGTCGCGATCGCGCGCGGTTTGTCGCAGAACGGGTGCGACGCGTGGTACATCCTCTCCGCGGGCGCGGAATCCCGAATCGCGGTCGGTTTGGCGAGAGGGCTGAGCCGCGAGCAGCTGAGGGTGCGTATTCTCGACGGCTCGATCCTGGAAACCTTTGCTTGGAAAGCAGCGCGCGCGGGAGACTCGACCTTCGTGCCGCCCGACATGTTCCAGGCGATCGGGTCCGGATTGGCTATCGTGGAAATCCAGCAGAGGATGGATTCGACGATTCGGGTCCTCGATCCGGGCAGGCGGCGTGCGTGCAAATTGCAACCGTTGGGCCGGCAGGAGATCCTCCGTCCGTCCGAACGGCGAAGCTTTCCGCGTAAATTGACGCCGGCGAGGGAATTGCTCCTTCGGAATCCCGCGTTCGTGCTCGAGCGCATGACGCTGGCGCCCGGCGTAGTGCGGGAATTGGACGTCTTAGAGGAAACATGGCTGTTCGTTCTGGCCGGAGGGAGCCGGGTTGACTCAGTCGACATCGAACTCGGGAATGCCATATTCCTACAGAACGACATGGTCCGCATAGAAGTCGGAGCTCATGGATTTCAGTGTCTTGTCGCTTATGCGCGGTCCGCGCCAGCGCCATGCTTACTCGTGCGTCAAAACGGTATACGTGTGCCTGACTCCCGGCGGAGCCCGTCACGAACGTCTTTGCAATTGGAGTCGGTTCCCATCATGCGCAGCGTTCCCACCGAGGGCAACCCGTGAGTGGCTTTGCCCGAATCGCGTTGCTCGGAAATTCGCTGCCCCGGCGCTGCGGCATTGCGACCTTTACGACCGATCTGCAGCGGGCCATCGAGAAGTTGCCCTCGCACGAGAAGTGCAGCATCGTGGCGATGACCGACGAAGGGCGAATCTACGACTACCCGCCGACCGTCTGCCTTCAAATTGATGATCGCAGGCTGCGGGACTATGAACGCGCGGCCTGTGCGCTGAACCGTTCGCAGTGCGAGATCGTCTCACTGCAGCATGAATTCGGAATTTTCGGCGGTGAAGCTGGTGGCCATATCCTCGCGTTGACCTCGCGGCTGACCGTGCCGCTCGTAACTACCTTCCACACTGTTCTCGAGCGGCCCACACCGGTGCAGCGCCGGGTCGTCGGCGAGATTGTCGAGGCGTCCGCGCGAGTCATCGTCATGGCCGAGAAGGGTTTGGAGTTGCTGCGCGGTGTGTATTGCGTGAAGCCCGAAAAGATTGCGGTGATTCCGCATGGCACCCCGGATGGTGCATTCGTTGAACCGGACGACGCGAAACGTGCCCTCGGGTTCAGCGGCCGCCCGGTCATTCTCACGTTCGGTCTACTCTCGCCCGGCAAGGGGATCGAAGTCATGATCGATGCGATGCCGGAGATCCTCAAGAGCAACCCGGCGGCGGTCTATGTGGTGCTCGGCGCAACGCATCCGAATCTGGTTCGTGAGCAGGGCGAGGCGTATCGGAACGGCCTGACGGCCCGGGTGCGCGCCCATGGGATCGAGAAGAACGTCGTGTTTCTAGATCGCTTCGTCGATCAGGCGACGCTGCTGCGCTTCATTTCAATGTGCGATGTTTATGCGACCCCCTATCTGAAGGAATCTCAAATGACGTCCGGCACCCTGGCCTACAGCTTCGGGTTGGGCAAGGCGGTCGTTTCTACTCCGTACTGGCACGCGCGCGAACTGCTCGCGGACGGACGTGGTGTCCTGGTCCCATTTGGCGACGTTGCGGCGCTCGGGCGCGAGACAGCATCGCTGCTGAGCGACGATCCGCGGCGTCTGTTGATGCGCCGGCGCGCATACGCGGAAAGCAGACCGATGATCTGGCCGAGAATCGCTGCACGCTACTGCGCTCTGTTCAGGAGTGTCAGCGGAGGCGCCCGAGGGGACCTCATTGCGCATGAGCGGCGTAACCCCCGTGCAGCCGCTGCTCGGCCGTCCGGGCAGGCGCACTGGGCGCAATGGGCCGCGCCGATCAGTCATTTTCTATCGCTGTGTGACGACACTGGGCTGCTTCAGCATGCGGTGCATTGCGTTGCAGATCGCTCGCACGGGTATTGTACCGACGACAACGCACGCGCCTTGCTGCTCGCCTGTGCGCTTGACCGCGCCGGGGATACGCCACTGCCGGAACCGCTGCCGAGTCGATTTGCCGCGTTTCTGCAACACGCGTGGAACGCCGACACCAAGCGATTTCACAACTTCATGGGCTTCGATCGGCGCTGGCAGGACGAATCGGGCTCTGAAGATTGTCACGGGCGCGCGCTTTGGGCACTGGGAGAATGTGCGCGCAGCGATCATGAATTGTCGCGGCGCCGCTGGGCCGCATCGTTGTTTGCCGAGGCGCTTCCGGTCGCCGAACAATTCAGCTCGCCGCGCGCATGGAGTTTTACGTTGCTCGGTCTGGACGGTTACTGTGCTGCCGCCGCGGAACACGCTGGCGCTCGACTCATGCGCGAAGTGCTGGCCGACCGGCTGCTGTCCCTGCTGGCTACGGTCGAGACGGCAGAGTGGGGGTGGTTCGAGGAAGGATTGGCGTATGACAACGCACGCCTGCCCCAGGCGCTCATCGTCACGGGGCGCGCGATAGGATCAGCGCCGCACGTCGACGCCGGCCTGCGCTCCTTGCGCTGGCTCATGGGGCTGCAAACGAGCTCGACGGACTGCTTCAGACCGGTCGGCTCGATGAGCTTCGGCGCCCGTCGGATGCCTCCGCTCGCCTTTGACCAGCAGCCCCTGGAGGCGGCGGCGTCGATATCGGCATGCTTGGCCGCCTGGGGCGTAGAGGGCGACGACACCTGGCGGCTGCACGCAGAGCGAGCTGTGGCTTGGTTCTTCGGCAGCAACGACCTGTCCCTGGCGCTGGTCGACTTGGGTTCGGGTAGTTGCCGCGATGGCTTGCATCCGGACCGCCCCAATGAGAATCAGGGGGCCGAATCGGTCGTTTCGCTGTTGCTTGGTCTTACCGAGATGTGCCAGCTCGAGCGCTTGAGAATCGCTCATGCCAAAGCAGCAGCATCGCTCACTGCCACCGGCCACGCGTGGAATTCATGAGAAATCGAAATACGCTGTTGCCCAGCGCGCTGGTGCAACGTCAGAGTTTGACGCTGCGTCCAGACCCGAAGAGAGTGGTGATGCGCCACTTCAAGCCGAACACCGAGCCTAGAGATCTCACGCCAACGGACACGAAGCGGGTGGCACACATCATTGATCGGGTGTTGGCGCTCGATGCAGACGCTGCCAACCGAGAACTCGAAGAGGTTCTGGAGAATTTCGGCGGGCGGCACCGCCGGCTACTCGCGTCGTTCGAAGCGCGCGCTGATGCCATGGAAGTCGTCCATTCGGTGCGCTTTCCCCTTACCCAAGTGCAACGTCTGCTGATTGGCGGCTGCTTCCTGCACGAATACTCCTTCGAAGCCGTGGCGCTGTTCAATCCCAGCGTGATCACGCATCCAGACCAATCCGCGGTGCCACAGGGTGCTCGCCGCATCATTCTCAGTCTGCGGGCGGTGGGAGAAGGCCACGTGTCCTCGCTCACGTTTCGATCGGGGATGCTCGCGGCCGACGGGACCGTCACCGTCGACCCCACTGCGGCGTTGGCATCGATTCCGCACACTCAGCGGACGGTCCCCGGTTCGAGCAGGGACTGCATTGAGGTGGTATTCGAGGACGATGGGGATATCAGTGAGCGCGTAATCTTCCCGGTCACGGAAGCCCAGTCGAACGGCATCGAGGATGCCCGCTTCGTCGAGTTCGACGATGAGCACGGCAAGACCTATTATGCGACTTACACCGCATACAACGGTCGGGCTATCAGGTCGGAGTTGCTCGAGACCAAGGATTTCGAACGCTTCACGATGACGCCGCTGACCGGCACAGCGGCGCGTAATAAGGGCATGGCCCTTTTTCCCCGACCGATCAACGGCCATTACGCCATGATCGGGCGGCAAGACAATGAGAACCTGCACCTCATCTACTCGGATGATCTGTACTCCTGGGAGGAGGGTATTGTGCTGCTCGAGCCGAGATTTCCCTGGGAATTTATTCAGATCGGCAGTTGCGGGTCGCCCATAGAGCTCGAAGAGGGTTGGCTGCTGCTGACACACGGTGTTGGACCGATGAGACGATATTGCGTCGGCGCGGCGCTACTCGATAAAGCGGACCCCGCGAAGGTTCTTGCCCGTTTGCCCGAGCCACTTCTGAGGCCAGAGCGGCTGGCCCGCGAGGGTTACGTCCCGAACGTCGTATATACGTGTGGCGGCATGCGTCAAGCGGACCGTATCGTGCTGCCATACGCGATTTGCGACACGTTCTCGAACTTCGCCACCATTGAGATCGCCGCACTGATCGGCGCAATGGTGCCCTGCGCGGGTCCATCTTCCTGATGCTGACCGAACGCGGTCCGGCTGCCTGGGCGGAGCATGACTCTGGTGGCGCGCCGCGATGTCGGAGCGGTTCTCGAATCTACAGCGGCAGTGGCGGACGCGGTAGCAAGCGATCGGTTTCCCTCTTGACTACCAAGTAGCACTCGCAGCACAGCTGTTCCAGCAGCGGCCGATCCAGCACCGTAATGCGGCCGCGAACGTAATGGATGGCGCCGAGCTTCTGCAGCTTGCCCGCGGCACCGGTGACGCCCTCGCGACGTACGCCCAGCATGTTCGCGATGAGCTCCTGTGTCATGGTCAACTGATTGCTCGATAGCCGGTCGAGGGACAACAGTAGCCATCGACACAGTTGCTGGTCAACCGTGTGGTGTCGGTTGCAGACCGCAGTCTGCGCCATCTGCGTTAACAACGCTTGGGTGTAACGCAGCAGCAGCAGTTGCAACTGGCCGTTGCGGTGGAACTCCTCCTTGAGCCGGGGACCGATCAGTCGGTACGCGTGCCCGCCGCTCTGCACGATGGCGCGGCTCGGAGTGGTCTCACCGCCCATGAACAGCGCGATCCCGATCAGACCATCGTTGCCCACGACTGAGATCTCCGCCGAGGCGCCGTTCTCCAGCACGTACAGCAGCGAAACGATGCAATCGGCCGGAAAGTAGACGTGGTGCAACACGTCTCCGGATTCGTACAGCACCTTGCCGAGCGGCATCGGGACCAATTCCAGGTGCGGAAAGATGCGTTCGCGCTCGGGCGGCGAGAGCGCAGCCAGAAGATGATTCTCAGTGAAACCGCGAAGTTCTGGCATGAGGATCCAGAGTTGTGTCCGCTGTTGGCGAGATGCAATCTACCGGAGGCTTCTACGAGTCGCGGGTGCTCGCGCGAAACCTCTCGGAGTGCGCATTATAACAGAGATCGTCGTCTCTCGGCGCGGTATCGCCCACACTGTTCGATACCGGTAGGGGCTGCGGACGGCCGGGTGGGGCCGGCATGCCGGTCGACCCTTCGCCCCGTGTTGGGTTCCACGGTGGCCCGAGGGACGGCGAACGACGGGATCTTCGGTTCGGGTGGGCACTTGCACGAGTACGACGCTAGAGCGCATCAAGGCCCGGATCGACTTCAGGTAGCCGCGATCAACTCGCACGGCGAGGCTGCCGTCGATCTCACGGTAGTCTGCCATGGCGTTGCGCTCGGGGAAGCTTTGAAGCGAACTGGGAGGATCACCGCGCAGCGGGAGGTGCGCCGGGCAAAGACGATCTGACCCAGGGCTCGCATCGGTTCGCGCGGCTGTATAAAAGCCAGGGGTATCCATTTAGCTCCAGTCAAGCGCGACCTGTCGTTTGCGGCTCGAATGCACGACGTCGCGGTAGGTGACGGGGTCGTGATGAACGGCTTGC